>Ga0315904_10000029_pt1 | contig 217639 bp, 292 predicted proteins | sample LakEriMetagenome_6_FD_203529 | JGI IMG/M metagenome (GOLD analysis project Ga0315904, IMG submission 203529) | Freshwater fungal communities from buoy surface, Lake Erie, Ohio, United States - Buoy 12 MA120 | ecosystem: Environmental > Aquatic > Freshwater > Lake | place: USA: Lake Erie, Ohio...
GGACGAAGTCGAAGAGGAAGCAAGTGAGTAATCCCAAATACGGCACGGGTGATACAGTCTACCTTCGAGAATCTGCTGCTATAGGTATTTTAGAGGCTTGGAGAATAGGGTCAGTATCTAGTAACTATCCTGGCCAATGGTTATATACTGTTGAGGCTGCGAGGTCTCAGCCGACTTCCGGTAGCTTTGTCGGCGATAGAAAGCAATTAGTAACAGGTGTTACAGTATTTTATACGGAAGACAGTTTTGTTAGCTTTTGTGAGGCATTATCAATAGCCAGACAAACACTGACTGCTCGTCTAGAACATATTGATTCATTATTAGCTGCTAATTGTGATTTAGGCACCGACAGTTAATGGACACGCTCGATCAACTTACTGAACTAGACGATCAACAAGAAAAAACAGCTGACGATGGTCATAATAAGCCATTCAAGCACCTTCAAGAGGAAGCAATAATATCTCTTGCTCTGGATCATCCAGAGTTTTTCGCTTCAGTTATTTCTCACATTAAGCCGCAATTATTTTCAAGGCTTGAAACCGCTTTAGTTATTGCTGAACTTCTTAATCTATATGAAAAATTCGATATTATTCCATCGCGTGGTATACTCAAGGACCACATGGAGTCCAAGATAACTGTCGATGATCCATACGAAGAAATATTAAGGCTTATCGAGAGAAAGTCTGATTACCGCGAAGTACCGATTGTTAAAGATTTATTGCTTCAATGGGCACGGCAGAAGGCATTTGGTCTTATCTATAAAAAGGATGCTATTGACGCATTTCAAGAGGGTAACTATGCCTATATTCAAAAGATACTTGATGACGCAAATCGCATTGTAGATGTAGGAGACAGTACTGGGCTTTGGTTATTCGAAAACTTAGATATCATATTTGAGCCAGACTTATCAGAGCACAGGACAACAGGGTTTCCACGGTTAGATAAATTATTAAATAATGGCGGCCCTTCCCCGAAAGAAGTGTTATGTTGGTTAGCTCCAACTAATGTCGGCAAATCGATCTTGCTGTGCAACAATGCAATGTCATCGTATATGGGACCGGGACCTGGTGGCACACTTGGACAAGATGTTCTATTCATTACCTATGAGTTAGATGTAGTCAAGACAGCAATGCGATGCATCGCTGCTACTACTAAGATACCTATTAACTCTCTGCTAGATCATCAGCAGATGGCTAAGCGGCAGTTCAGCACTATGTCTAGCACATATAAGAAGAAGATTTATTTCCATGAATGGGCACCAGAAGAATGTAGTGTTGATCATATCTATCAGTTATTGGCAAGTCTAAAACGAACTCATGGCTGGAAACCAGACGTAATTGTCATTGACTACATGGATTTGATGATATCTCGCCGTGAAGCTTACAACAGCGACGATTATAATAGACAGAAACACGTAGCTACAGAGCTTAGAGGTCTAGCCAAAAAAGAAAATGTTTTATTGTTCACTGCTACTCAAACTAATCGTAGCGGTATGGATGATGCTTTAATTGATTTGAACAAGAAGGCTGAAAGCTTCGGTAGCAACTTCGCTTTAGACTATGTTATTAGTCTAAATCAATCGATCGATGAAAGGACGCAAGTGCCAGCACAGTTACGTATGTTCATAGCTAAAAACCGTAATGGTCCTAAGCATGAAACTATAACATGTGAAATTAACTACAGTAACATGGTGATAACAGAAGTACATAACCAGCTGACATTAAACGTTGATAAGTCCACGGAAAGCGTAAATACTACACATAAGAGGAAATCATGAAGGTAAGAGTCGTCCTTGAAGTTGAGGTATCTGAAACCATTGCCGATACTATGTATCGCACCGGTTTCACAGTGTGTGCTGATGGTTCCTCGATGCAAGTGACGATCCCGAATACACCGGCGATACCAAAACGTAAGACAAAATTTGTGTTCATCGATAATCCTAAGATTGATCTTAAGAATGTTATCGATGGTGAATCGGTGCGGACTAAAACTAGCAAGAAGGACAAGGATAACTAGATGGCAAAAAGCGAAAAATTACAGCTTGAACTACAAAACGACGCTACAAAGAAAAGTGTCATTATCCCTGATTTGGCTAATGACCAAGTCGCTAGGCAAGATAGTGATACGGTCCAAATTAAGCCTATCGAATGCCTGAATGACTTTGTCGCCGTTTTGAAATCTCAAGTGAAGTCAACAATTGAGCTTGGTGACGCTAAATTTAAAAACGAAGGCATGGTAGTAGGCATCGGCCCAGGCCTGCCGGATGGCTCAGGCTCCAGAGTAGCTTCTCAGTTATCCCTCGGCGATATGGTTATCTTTCGAGACAATGCTGTTGCTTTACAGCTTGACTCGGAAAATGGTCATTACGCTGGTCAAAGTATCGTGATTTTGTCAGAAAAGAGCCTTATTTGTAAGGCACCTAAGAAACCTTTCGTAGTGTTGAAGGATTAGTTGATTATGGCTTTCTACGATTACGCTTGTAAAGATTGTTTGGATAAGCTCGTAGAAAGCGTAGGTGACCGTGAGATCACAGATCAAGAATATCAAGACCTTGTGTTGTTTGAAACAACACATGGTCTTTTCCCCACTGACGAAGAGTTAAAATTAGCCACTACCTGCCCCAGATGCGGCGGTAACAATTGCACGAAGTCATTGCAAAACTCTAAGGTGATTAGTTACATTCGTGGTAATGGCTATTTGGACAAAGCCGGTGCAAAAAGGGACATGAACAAGTTTAAGGTGCAACAGGAAGATCCATACGCTCAATATCGCCAGCCGGGCGAAGTTGATGAAATAGTCAACAATCTAAATAAAGCTGGTAAGCATAATCCTAATACCAAACATTTTCTTGCTACCAGCACGAAGTCGATGGCAGAAGCCGTCAAAAAATCTATTAATAACACAGCAGAATAAATGCTGATGCTTACTGTGTTTTAATAACGTGAAACAAGTAAGCTTTGTAACTATACTTAATCAAGACGGAATAAAGCCATGTTGTGCTGGCTTCAAGATCGGTGATAATTACTATATATACGACCTCTACCGCACTGGCGTTAAAAGGCCGATTAAAGAAGTTAAGAAGTCTATATCCAAGATCAATGAATTATTAAATAAGATCAACGATACAGGCAGCCCTATAGTCACGACTGGCTTTAAAAAGCTATTAGGGATTTATGATTTACCGATCGATGATAGAGACTATAACATATACGATTTGCACATCGATATTAATAACCCTTTAGTTACAGTAGGTTCTCAAAGCAAAGACGCAGAAAACATTAAAAACATCTTAGATAGATTTTCTAAAGTTACGGTCAAACCATATCAAAAGCTTTTGGCCAATGCGTCGATCGTTTATAAAGATCTTGAAAATACAGGATTCTACGTTAATGATGTCTTAGTCCATCCCCAATGGTCGCTTGATACATTTTCGGGGAGAAGTAAGTCTTTAGGATTTAATATACAAGGCCATAGTGAAAACGATTATTTTTATACGATCTCTAATAATCGTAACTCTGTTCTAATTCATTTTGACTGGATATCCGCAGATATTCGGGCAGCGTCAATTTTGGCTAAAGATGATATTCTAGCAAGGAGTTTTAACGAATCTGATCCTTATACGTACATGCAGAATATCATAAACGCTGGTCAGGAATCAGACCTAATAGACAGAGATGAATGCAAGTTATACTTGTTAAAGTCCATTAACTCTATGAATGTCGACACGGGAGCGATTTCTGATATTTATCCGAAGCTTTGTAGGTGGATTTATAAATGCGGGGAAAAGACAAAAGAAGCAAATGGTGGTTTATCGACAATCTTGGACAGGCAGTTTAAAGTATCTAGAGCAAAGAATACTCTTGCAGTTTTGAATGGTGCAATGCAGGGTACTGTAGCTCATGCCATGCAAAATGTTATGAGACAAGTTTGGCTCAGTTGCAAGCCCTATCTTCTTACTGATATTCATGATTCTTTGGTCCTATCGGTGCCAAATGAGAGGCAAGTCATTAGGTCGGCGATTAAGTTAGTAGCTCCGATCATGATGCATCCGTTTAAAGGCATAATAGAGCATGACCATGTTTTTCCGCTAAAGGTAAGTATAGGGACAAAGTGGAAAAATTGGAAATTGTATAAGACATACAGGAACGATCATGACTGTGAACAAAGCTAAGAAGCTAATTAGGAGAACTAAGCGTAAGAAGAAGATAGCTAAAAAGAAGCTAGAGAGTCAAGCTAAGTATAATGCCAAGTTAGCCAAAGAGGCATTAGTGCCTATAAACATCACGCCTATATCATATCGGGCTTTCGATAAGTCAGCGTGGAATACTACTACACCAAGTCAAAGTCACAATGTATTGGGACACTTGGCTACTAAAAAGACTAATGGCTTCGATAGGGCGAGTTGGAACAATGAGCAAAGAACGTAAGTTACCGTCTTGGATAACCGAATATGTGCTGACGGTTAGTCCAGAGTTAGCTAGTACTTCTCTGTTTCGTTTCAATGTTAAACTACAAATAACAGACGAGCACAATAAACCGAAGACTTTAACGGTAGATATGTTACCAGATCTCGACTTGGATTACGAAATCCTCGAAGAGCAAATGGAGCAAATACCAGGACAGTACGCTTTCTGGTCTGCAGTATTCTCAGAAGTTAAGATGGGAGTAGCGGTAGCAGACCGTAAGCTGAAGATGAGATATGGAGCGGTTGTTGAGAAGATTCAGGAAGAGTCTAATAAGAATGGTGTCAAATTAACTGCGGAGGTGATAAAAAGAATAGCGGAATCAGATCAAGATGTTGTGAAAGCAGACCTAGCTTACCAGATGGCCCAAATGCAAGCCGGTAAGCTGTTTCACATGTTAGAAGCATTGAAAATGAAAAGCGAATTAGCTAGATCACTAGCTGGATTCAAACGAAATGAAAGAGATTACACAAGCTAAACCAAAATCAAAGCAAAAAGGAAAAAGGGCGAAATATGCCATACGACATCAATCAAATCAGAAACAACATTCAAAAAGCAGTTAGCGGCAAAAGAAACGATCCGGATGAATTTAAACCGGCTAAGGTAGACCAGAATAATACCGAGGGCATCAAATACCGTTTCTACGTTTTACCACCTTTTTCTGTGGGAGAGACGTTAAAAGGCGGGTCTATCGCTAAGGCGACCATGGAAAATTTTTTCATCCAGCATGGTCAGCATTGGATTAATTCTAAACCATACTCTTGCCCTAGAGTATGGGACGGCACAAAGTGTGATCTATGCAATTTCGGCTTCGAACTGCTGAAAAAAGCAAAAGCAAACAGTGCTTCCGATGAGCAAAAGAGAGCTATTAGCAGTCAATGGATGCCATCGACGTACTACATGATGAATATCTTCTTCACTAACTTCAAGGGTAATCCTGAAGAGTTAAGAGGGAAGGTTAGATATTTTAACGCTACTAAGGGCGTTATCGATCTTCTAACCGCAGCCGCCATGCGGGATGAAAGCGACCCAGAAGATCCTAGTGCGTATGGTGTATTTTTCGATCCTGATAACGCTTTTGCGTTTGACTTGTCGGTAAAACCAGACGGAAAGTTCAACAGCTATAAAAGCTCGACTTTCTACGTTAATAATGGTATCCCCGTCCCGATGATTAAGTTAGCAGACGGGACTGCAGATGAAAAGAGCATCGCTAAGCTATTGGCGAACCGCGTCAACTTGTTTGATAAGATCGAGCTACCTGATCCAGATAAGATCACTAGGCTTGCTAACAGCATCCTTGCTGGAGACGATGAGGATTCAGGTGGGTTCGATCAAGACGAAGCCACTTTTACAGATGCACCTCAGACTCAAGCAACTAGCAAGCCTGCCGCGACTACTCAGAAGTCAGCTTCTAAACCAGTATCTAAGATGACATCTGAAGAGGTCGGTAAAGCTCTATTACCGGACCCAGAAGACGAAGTTGTAGGCTTCGTCGAAGAGCAACCGGCAGAAGCACCCAAACCAAAGGCAAAGGCGGCAGCAGAAAAGCCCACAGAAAAGCCTGCAGAACCAGCACCAAAGCCTAAGGCAGCACCTATCCCTGAGGACGACGATGACGGCCTGGCTGACATCCTAAGCCAGCTTGACGACTGAGAATTTTGGACCCATCGTAAAGTCTTGAGCCAGGCGATCACCTGGCTCAAGGCGTATAGAGGATAAATATGACTGACACTGCTATGTTCGTTGACGTAAGAAATGCGATGTATAGGGCAGTATATGCTCAGAAACAGAACCTAGCTAAGAGGAAAAGTGCTTATCATGGGGTATATTATCTATTAAGATTTATAGCAGAATGGACTGAGGTAATTAAGCCTACTTCAATTCACATATTTTGGGACGCACCAAGGAGTGAAGTGTGGAGGAGAAAGCTATACTCAGAATATAAAGCCAGGCCTAACTCATATTATATGGACATATCAAAGGATCTGGCTGAAATATCTGTAGTGGCCGAGGAGCTATTCCAATACCTAAATTTCAGACAGTACAGTCGAAAAGCGATGGAAGCTGACGATTTGATTTATGCTGCGGCTGCAGTAAGGCACCCTGGAAGGAACGTTATAGTGTCTACTGATAGTGATTTGACACAGATTCCGTTTTATTTTAATAGCTGTGTGATATATAATCCACAAGAAAAGGTATTTGCAGAAACTCCTGCTAGAAATCCAGCATTAGAAAAAGCTGTAATAGGTGATAAATCTGACAATATTAAAGGATACCAAGGAATCGGTCCTAAAAAAGGTGGAGTGATCTTGGAAAGCTATGGTAGACTTTCAGAGTTTTGTGCGGAAAGAGGCTGGGATTCTTTAAGGCTTAATTTATTGTTAACGGATCTATCTCTCAACCCTAAATTATACAATAATAAGGTTTATGCTATGAAGGTCTTAGGCCAGGATGTAGCGTTTGATAAATCACAGATAATAGAAGTAATAAGAAAACATAAGATTACGGGTATTGAAACAAATTTTTCAGAGATGATATACCCTTTCCAAAGTCTGGTTTAAAAGGATAAGATGATGGCTTCAATACACGTTGCATACTTAGGGCAATTCACAGTAAATCAATCTGGCAGCAGAATCGATAAGACCAACCCGAATACACCAATATCGGCTATGCTCAACACTTCGATGGCCACTTTGGTCATACAAGACAGTACTATACCAAACACTCAAAATTATCCAAATCTTAAGTCCTATTTAGAGGCTGAAACAGCCGATGGGTATGTACTACAGCATCTAAGCCAGAATATAGTAATTACCTATAAACAATAATGGGCAAACGAATACAGGTCTATTTAAACAATAATTACGATAGGACTTTAGCACCAGTACCAGCTGATCGTTATCCCGGCTGGTTCGATGATAATAGTAAAACAGTCGATCATGCCAGACACTGCTTACCTCTGGCGATGGCTAGTAGCTTAGGATATTACATCTTATCGCCTGGTACGTTTATGGTATCATGGGACGGCAATACACAATCGAACGCTAAGATTACACATATAGACAAGTCGTCGCACTATATAGTCGACGATCATGCGGCATTCGGCTCTTTTACAGTATCAGCACAATTCATACCCGTCACGGACGACCCAGGTGATTTTGTGATGATAAAGAATCTACCAAACATGCGTGGATTACCATATACATGCATGGAGGCGATGATTGAAGCATGGTGGAGTGTAGCGAACTTTGGCTTAGTGTTTATGCTAAACCAACCTGGAGAATTCATTATAAATAAGGGCCAGCCTATCGCACAAATGTGCTTGTATCACGGGTTAGCTGGTTCTGCTAACTTAGAGTTTTTAGATGGGTATCCGCAACAGCACCAAGGGTGGCTCAAGAAGCGTAGAAGGCCTGGATACAAAAAAGATTTAGATTATATGAAGGGTAAAACCCATGACAATCAGTCTGTCCCTTATCATATAACAAATTGGAAAGACGCTTTAAAATTCGAGGAGATAAATGATGGCCAGTAGAGAAGAAATGTCACGCATTGGCAAGTCTAATGTCAGCAGATCAAAAAGCCACGAGCGGAAAATCGCTAAGCTTCTACAGGAGTTCACAGGCGTTGAATTTAGGAGACGTAGAGTAGAAGGTCGAGACTCTACTGTCATAGAGAGAGAATCTACAGCAGACGTGATACCTGTCAAAGGCGAAATCATATACTCGGTAGAAGCGAAGTGTGGAAAGTTCCCATCTTTTGATAATCTCCTATCTAACCCTAGCGGTAACATTTTCGTTGAATGGTGGCATCAAGCGACTTATGACGCTTTTTTGCTTAATAAACTAGCATACCGAGCAATATACGATAAGGATATACCGCCAAGTTATGAAACACAGTGGGATATACGTGAAGTGTTGCCATTGAAGGAACGTAAATTTCCAATGCTATTTTTTAGACCCGGCACTGGTTTTAACTGGGTAGCAGTAGCGGAAGATTCATTTATGGTGCTGAAGCAGAAGACTGAAGGCCTTAATAGCTCGAAAAAACCAGAATTCCCACATTTATATTATGATTTAAGTTATTTGGGAGAGGTAACTCACGATGTGTCGCATTCCAAAAAGAATAAAATTCTTAAACCTCTAAAACTTCCGTCCATGTTTATGATGAGATGGAAAGATTTCGCTGAGAACATAATACCAGGTTCATTGTTTGTTGAATAATCACTATGCCATATCGGTGAAAATTTTATAATAGCGTTAGACTTCGACCTGATATGCTTCATAGTCGGATATAAAAATGGCTTGCTGCGGTAAAAAGATAATGTTAAAGGTAGCTATTCCTTCTACTACTAAGCAGGTCAAGGTTAACCCGTTAGCTGTGAAGAGAGATAAGCCTCCTCTAAAAACAGTAAAGGCATATAAAGCCAATAACTCGGAAAAGTATAGGGTGTAACAATGTGCTGCGGAAGTTCAAGAGCAATTAGATCGGTACAGGTCCCATCGAAGCAAAGCACCAGAGCTACACAGCCAAAGGTGATCGTCCAGAAGGTTAATAGGTCTAACAACAGGACTCAAGCGGTCAATATTAACAGGCAGTACGTTATACCACGTAAGACATGTCCAAAATGTCAGAAGCCAACAATGTTGGTATATATAGCTGGTAGAGAACGCGACCAGTGCACAAACAATGATTGTAGACATATCTTAACATGAATTTGACAAGCATCTTAACGGATGTCATTTTGATTACTATGGCGGCCTTAGCTGTAGAGGCTGCAACGGAGTTATTAATAGATTCGAAGATTTTAGCTTTCATACCGAGAGCCGTAAAGTCCTGGGCTTATAGGCCCCATGATAGATTAACTTCTTTTGTTCGTTTAAAGTACTGGCTAGCAGAATTAATAGGCTGCGGTTATTGTACAAGCGTATGGATAGCATTACCAGCTGCAATATATCTAACAGATATGATATCTATCAAGCTACCATATTCGATTAAGATACTATTCCTCTTATTAGTCATACATCGACTTTCGAATCGAATTCATGAAGCTTTAGAATTAGTCAAGAGAGGCAGAATACTGACTGTTGACGCTGCCGTTAGGCTAGTAGATCCACAAGAAAATGATAACAGTGCCACTGTAGAGACACACGAAGCGGCGGGGGAGGCTCAAGGTGAGTGAAAGATTGGATCAAGCATTAGAGAGAGAGCGTAGAAGGGTAGACCCTTCATCGATTAAGCCAGTGCAAGTTAGGAACTTGGACGATATAAGGAGAGTGCTGGCTGAATTCGAGCCTAAACAATCAGAAGCTCCGAGCGTCATGGTTAACGCTAACGTTGACGGTCTTGATTGCAATATAATGACTAAGTCAAAATCGAAGAGAGAGCAAGTTCTCGAAGGAATGAGCGTCGTTAGATCGCAGATGAAGGTAATAACGGCAGAGTCCACACCGCCGACAATTGATGGGAAAGAGGGGCGAAGACTGACGATTGGCGGTAATGGGCTTGGGTATCATTGGGTAGATCCGATCATCAAAGCATGGCTGGGAGCAGAAAGAAGAGGCCTTGATATAGTATGGACACTACAAGGCGTAGAGTACGTGTATGATATATTCGCACATAGTTTAAAGAGAAAATAGTATGCCAAAGCCGTTGTCATCGCAGGATATCCCATTAGCAAATTTCACTAGCTTATTGGATTATAAGCCCAGGGTAGGAGATGTAGTATACCTAAGCGGATGGTTTTCGAATCAAGTTGGCATAGTCAGTGGATACGATGCAAAGACAGATAACTTGAGCATTATTTATTCAACAGTGCCTTTGGTCTTATTAACATTTAACCAGCAAGAGCAAAGTAAGCGTACAGAAACGCGGCAATTAGGAGATATCAAAAATGCGGCTAAAGGGAAATACGCTTTCTACCAGCACAACCCAGAACTCAACACCACAGTGTGGTACGTCTAGCATAGCCAAGGTCCCAAAGCTACTACCATACCCAAAGCCATTGCTATTTGAAAGTGAAGGGCAGCTAGTAAAAAACCTGCTGTGTTATGTTATAGAGCATTATGATTATGACGGTATTTCTTTATTAGTATACCGAATACCTAATGATAATGATATTTATGTGGTATGTGGCGATTGGAATGGTAACGCTGTTGATTTGACGGCTCAGACCGAACAAGCTTCTCTAGCCAACCTTTTAATAGAGCAGAAGCTCGTAGATATACTTTCTATAATGAGGTACGCCAAGGTAGACCAAGCGCAATATTTCTTCAATTGCGTAGAGAACAAATTTGTATTAGTAGATATGCAGGTAGCTTTGAACAAATTTGCAGGCCCCGGCATGCTACGAGATGTCTTTGGCCGAACTTTTGACATACCAAAAATTAAGCATATTGGCGTGATTGACGATGCCACATTCGATGCCGTCACACATGGGTCAGGTACTTATTCTGGAGATGTAATCATAAAGCCATCAAAGTTTAGATTGCATGAAACAGAATCAGGTTACGTGCCACTGTATGTGGAGTTAAAGAGATAGTGCCTTGGTTTGTAAATCACAACGGTTATCCTGTTTATCTGCCAGGTCCAGATGGTAAAACTGTGCCATTGCAGCCTAGAGAGAGGAAATTATTACATAAATTTTTTGAGAAATATATAAAATTAGGATTGATTAAAGCCGTTGAAGAAACAGTTGATAAAAATAAACACATATCACCCAGGGCTAATATTAGACTAGCTAAACCTAAGCAAGAGGTAAAACCGCCTGTCCCAATAAAACCGCAAGATATAAAAAAGTTACACAGGCAGATAGCTAAGAAGCATACAACTGTAACATCGATAAACAAATCCTTGCCAGCGAAGCAGGTGGTGGCAGCGGGCGAAAGGAAAAGGCTCGGAAGGCCAATTAATGAAGATGGCATGAGAATTTACAATGAGTATACAAGAGACTATTATTATCCAATTAGTAATAATATAGGAGTTGGCATATTATCATATAATAGGAGAGCTTGTCTAGAAAGATTAGTAAAGTCTATAATCAACCATACAGACCTGAGTAGGACGACAGTCTTTATTTCTGATGACTGCAGTGATAAAGAAGAGGTACAAGATTATTTGCATGAGTTGTCATTAACTGGCAATTTTGTAGTGCTACGAAACGAGAGTCGGCTAGGGATAGCTGGCAATACTAATAGACTATTACGCTGCTTAAGCCGTTTTAAATATGGTTTATTGTTAAATGATGATGTTGAGGTGCAATCACAAGGCTGGGAATACTTCTACCCAAAAGTGATGGAAGCTACTAAGCTTGAGCACTTGATACACAGGCAGGAAGGTGTGTATGGTGCAGAAAAAGGCGAAAAAGCAAAGATTAACAATGTAGCATTATACCAGGTGGACAGTAAGCCACAGGGAGCTATTCTTGCTTTTACGCAGAGAATGTTAAAAACTGTTGGATATTTTGACGAGTCATTTGGCCTTTACGGCATGGAGCATGTAGACTGGTCTTACAGAGCTTCCGAATTCGGCATCCAGCCGAGAGGATTCTTTGACGCTGAGGGTTCGGATAAGTACTTTTACTTATATCCTGAGAAGTCTGCTGTCGAAGATAGAACCGCTCTATTGAAGCAAGCTCGCGAGAAATTTAACACTAGGCAGACAAAGAGGTATGTTGAAGCAAGCATCCAATCGGCTGTACCAAGTATTAGCTATGTAGTTCCATTTAGGAATACAGATCGAACAAAGGCTATCGAAACCGTTGTGTCTAATATTCGTGGTCAAAGGTTTCCTTTTATAGATATTATATTATCGGAGCATGATATAGAAACGCGTGTAGATCTAATAGATCTGTTGCCTGTTACCTATATTAGATGTAAATGCTCATCGACAGACCTGTTTAACAAGTCTCTAGCATTTAACCAGGGAGCTACCAAGGTGAATACAGAGTCTTTGATAATGCATGACGCAGATATATTGTTAAGAGCAGATTATACGTCTACCATCTATAATTTATTAAAGATTTATGATGCTTGCCATATAGGCAAGACTGTCATCTATGCAGATGAAGCTTCTACTTCTGCAGTTATTAACAAGAGGAAAGTATCTAGTGGTGATCTAGCAATAAATAGAGTTGTGGGCTATTATGAGGGTGGCTCACTGGCTTGCAAGTTAAAAACATATTGGGGCGTTGGCGGCTTTAATGAGGATTTTAAAGGATATGGCTGCGAAGATTGTGACTTCTTCAGTAGATTGGCGAGTGTTGATAAATGGATGAACACGAGGACTGAGCACTTGCTTCATTTGCATCATGGTAGAGTTCCGGGCTGGGACAGCCATCATCAGAATAATAAAGCTATCGAAGCTGTATTAAGTCAAAAACCGATGATGCATAGAATCAGCTTGCAGATAGACCAATTAAAGCGTCTAGGCTATGGGAATTATTTAAAATGAATATTTTAGTGGTACATCGTGTTGGAGCGGCTTTCGGATACATCACAGATGGTTGGATAAATGCCCTAAGAGACAAAGGGCATAATGTTCGACGCTGGGACGGCTTAGAACAAAGCTGGTATGATTTTAAACCAGATTTATATATCGGGTGCTCAGGACATAAACAACCGATACCATCTAAGAGAAACACCAAAGTAGCAATCCATGTTAATCCCTACGGACCAGTAAATGTGATAGCTAATGATGGTAGGATTAATGAATCAGACGCTGCTATCAGATGGACGGTAAATCAGAAGCCAGATGTGGTATTTGGGTATGGAGATGATGAGGATAAGCTGTTGTGGTCCTATTGGGAATCGAAGCATGGTATTCGTTGGGTTCCGATGCCTGTGGCAGGAGATAAGACACAGTATCGTACACGGAGTGATCAGCCGAAGTATGATATAGTTTATCTAGGAGGTAGGTGGGCATATAAAGGATTAACCATTGATGAATACCTATTACCGCTGTTCAAAAAATGCCCAGAAGAAGGTGTCACTTATAAAATATTCGGTTGGGGAGATTGGCCACCTGATTTAGGAGTGAAGGTGCTGGCAGAAGATCAATCTGCCAGTTTTTTAGCAAGTGGGAAGATAGGACCTTGTATTTCCGAGAAGCATACACATGACTTTGGCATAGACATACCTGAGAGAGCTTTTAAGTTAGCACTATGCGGCGTGCTAGTAGTACATGACACTGTCCCAGCTATCAGGCGGTATATTCCTCATGCGTTAATTGGCCAGGGAGCCGAGCACTTTCAGAAGCTATGCCTTTCGTACGCTAGGCCGGAAGCAGATAGCGAGAGAAAAGAAATTGCTTCAAAGCAAAGAGATTTCGTATTAAAGCACCATACATACCACAATAGGATGGCAACTTTATTAAGCTCTATGGGTTTTAAGAGCGAAGCGGAATCAATGCTCAAATAATATGGCATTAGCGACAGACAAGTTATTGTTTTTGCATATTCCAAAGACCGCTGGTGTATGGATAAGGCAAGCCTTTAAGGCTTTGAATATGCCTCATTACGAAATTGGACATTGGCATTCTCACTTTCCATATAATAGCACTACAACTAGGTTATACGAATACAAGCCTATAGAATTCTATAAAGATAAATTCATGTTTACTTTTGTAAGGCATCCACTTTCTTGGTATCAATCAAGATGGGCTTTTAGGATGAAACAAGGATGGAGGGCGAGTCATCATCCCTTGGATTTTCACTGTGCATCTAATGATTTTTGTAGATTCGTAGAAAATGCTTTAGCATATAGACCGTCAGGCTGGGTGACTGAGGAGTATATGAATTTCATAGCCACGCCGCCAAAAAGATTGGATTTTATAGGGCGTACTGAGAATCTAATAGACGATTTTATAATGGCCTTGAATCTCGCTGGCGAGCCTGTAGATGAAAAGATATTACGAAGCATGCCGAGAGTGAATGATTCAGATATGGATGGCTATTCATCGAAGCATTGGGCGAGATATACAAGAGATTTAGCAGATCGCGTAATGAATATCGAGTCTGTAATAATCAATAGATTCTATAATGATTATAATATTAAGTGGCCAGATTTTATAGACTAGTCCCAGTATCCAGCGACATTTTGCTTCATGGCGATTTGCTTCCATCTTTTATATCCAGCATCTTCTTGCGTCCGCATATGCTGGACATTTACATTGCTGACGATACCTATAAACTTATTATGAATACGGGCTTTGTTGCACAAAACTCCATCTTCATTGCCATATAATTGGTTAGTCGGATATCCTCCGACTGAATCAAAGAACTGTTTATTGATTAAGAATAATGGCCCAGCGGTGTAACGGTTGTAATATATTTCATCGCGGAAATGAGTAAGCTTATTGCATTGATGCATAATAAATCTATTAGACCGTAGCTGTCTGTCAAAGCAATCGCCGGGCGTATCGATAATTGTTGGTGCCAGCATCGCATAATCGAAGGATAACTTATTGGCGGAGCTAATAAGCCTTGATAGCCAGTTATGAGAGACTTTGATATCGCCGTCTATCGACACAAAGTGATTAGTACTAATGTGTTTCATAATATGCTGATAATGCAACATAAACGCACCGCCTTTGCCTAGATTACTGCTATTCTTATATATTGATATGCAAGGGTTTACAACATAAGAGTCGAGTAGTGAGTTGATAGCACCGCAAGAATTGTCGATAATATGCAGATGAAAGTCAGACGTATGAGCAAGAATAGAATTTATTGATTCTTGAAGGTCGAGGGGACGGTGGTAGGATACAAGCAATATGTGCGTAGTGTTCACGTGTAACTAATGTATGCCGAAATATTCTTTTATTACTTGTGTCTCTAGGCCGGATGTCTACGATCGATGTACTTTATCTTCAATTAAGAATATAAGAAAGAACCATGAAATAGAAGTCATCCCTATAATAAACAACGATAACCGGTATACAGCCAGTATCGCCCTAAACATCGGTATTGATGTATCTAGATCTGAATACTTGATAATTGCTCATCAGGATATCGATTTCATAGGTGATGACTGGTTAATCAAGTTAGACAATATAATAGCTGCTCTAGACGATGACTGGGCCATTATTGGCAGTGCAGGCATAGCTTTACAGTATGGTGAGGATGATATAGGTAAATGGGGTGGAGCTTTAAATACGGATACAGTAGCGGTTGGATCAGTTTATGATGGGATTGGGTCAGATCCATATTGGAACGGCTTGAAGCCTACACAACTTGTCCATTGCATAGACGAGTGTGTATTCGTGCTGAAAAAATCGACATACCTAAGGTTCGACACTATGCTAAATGGGTTTCACTTTTACGGTGTTGATATTTGCTTACAAGCCAGGGCAGCTGGCTATGGTGTTTATGGAGCTGACTTACCGATAACTCACTTTGGGAAATATTCTGCAAGCTTTAGCACCGACACAAACTACTGGAAGTTTTTTAGATTTGTGCACGAGAAGTGGCATCGTAGGTTTCCAGTATTATATGGGACTCACATGCATTGGAATTCAGATGGATTGGTCAGCTATATTCCAGTTGCAATGGAAGATGACTTTGGCCATAGAATTGATCTAAAATCTGTCGGCATATCTAAGCTAAAGATTAAAAGAGGTGACAGAGATGCTTAAGACACGGGCTTTCGTATTGTGTCATCCACAATCGAAAGATATAGTAAAGAAATCAGCTTTTAATAGTAGCAAGGTAGAGATTACCAGAATAGCCTGTGGTACAACAAAGCCTAAGAATGTAGACTTGTATGAATCCGGAGATTTTTCGCCTACATATGCCTCTTTGAATTCCAGTCTATTTGAATCATCTGTCATATTGACAATTTGGGAGCATGCAGATAGCCTGATAGGGCAAGACAATGTTGCCATACTGCACACCGACATTTATCCGCATTTTAAACCAAGTTTTACTTGGAACAAGATATCAGAGACCCTTGCGGCAGATCCAAATGGGTCTGTAGGAGTAGCTGTTTCGAACGCTTTCGAATACACCTACAATGATTGGCTTATCCCAGAAAGCGTGGCGACGCAGGCGATGACTCCCAAGCGAGATCCAATGATGCTTCACGATTTTGATGCTAATATTAATATTTGGAGTATCATAAGGAAATATGATGAAGATATTTATGAGTATGCGATGGATGTTAATCCTTCTTTGATATATTCTCACCAGTTCGCATGTACGCGGGCAACATTTGATTATTTAGGCCAGAGGCTTTTAAATATTGTGCGAGCTTTGAGGCTTTCAGATATCGGATTTTGGACACCGCATGTCTTAGAGAGAATGATAGCACTATATTTGTCGCAGAGAGGAAAGCCTTATCTGACCACAGCTTTTTGGCACTATTATTCTTCTGGTAGTAAAGGGCCGGGAGACTTGAGTTTATACGGTCCAAGACCTTTCAAATATTATAATGTTGGATCTAGAATTATGCACAGCTGAGCAATAGTGCTAGGAAAGCTGCTTGTAGAGACTCAAAATATTCTGGCTTTAGGTCTTCTATGCTCTGAATGCCTGGATTGATATTAAGAGGGATAGTAATTGTGATTGTTTTGGTGACCCAATCTAGATAACAAGGATCTAATCTAACATCTTTGCCATATTCGCCTTCTATGATCTTATGGTCTTTGCGAGGAACCACGGCATAAACGAAAGCATTGAACTCTTGAATATTTGGAGGGATAGACGCTAGAAATTGAGACGTGACCCTTTTTGTGACAACTATCTTGTTCATATGAGTATATACAGCACAAGGAGATACAATGGAAGCTAATTCAGAGCAAGCACAGCAAGCCGCACGATCAGCAATAGAACTGAGTAAGCAGATTGAGGCATTAGCTATACTATTAGACCAGCAAAAATTATTGTTAAGGCAATATGCCGATGGTCAAAGCATGGAGGTTAAAGTCGAGGGCTTAGGTAAAGTGAGTGTATCTAAGCCACGATTAGGAGGAGCTAAGACCGGAACAAAGATAGAAATCAATTTAGATGTCCTTGAGAAAAATCAAGAGCTAAAAGCCAAGCTAATCGAGAGACAGTTACTTAAAGAAGTCGATGTATTTTCTAGCTCGGCAGCAGCTTCTGTCACAATCAAACCAAATGTGTAATATTCAAGCGTAATGGAAGTGTGTGCTCTCGATGGAGGGCATACCCGGTGTAGCTCAGCCCGAAAGGGGGCCAGTCGCAAGGCGGAGCCAGAGCGGATTCCTAACGGGAGTCAGGTCGCGGGTGCAAATCCCAGCCACCGGCCAGGTTTTATTCTTTGTGGCTTGATCTTTGCCACACCGGTATAGAGTTAAAGAATTAAAGCCATCTAGGAAAATCAATTATGCAAATCAATGAGCTTGTCGATCTTTTAGTTAAAGCCGATATCGAATATTACCGAAATGGCACAAACAGCAGTTTGTCTGATGCCCAATATGATGCATTGAAGAACCAACTGAGAGAATCCTCTCCTGATCATCAATATTTGTCACAAGTAGGCTTACCTGTTGCCTATTTAAACGCCAGTAGGAAAAAGGTCAGGCATAATATTCCTATGGGATCTCTAGACAATACTGACAACGGGATCGCGGGATTTGAGCCCTGGCTGAAGAACTTATTTGATCAAGCAGCATTGCCGCCTATAATGGCTTCGTTGAAGATGGATGGATCAAGCATTTGTGCTACCTATGAAAACGGCAAATTAGTAAGGGTAGCTACGAGGGGCAATGGAGAATATGGAGAGGATGTAACGTCGAATGGGGCTTTATTTAAAGGCCTACCGGTCATCTTACCAGAACCTTGGTGTGATACCCTTAACATCGACGTACGCGGTGAAGCTGTCCTTTACAAAGAAGATTTTCTGAAGGTCTGTGAGGAAGAAGGAATCCCAGAGGAAGAGAGGAGTAATCCAAGAAATGTCGGCAACGGGATCGTCAACAGAGAAGATGGTACTAATAGCAATCTAATTCATTTTGTCGCTTTCAATGTAGAAGGCTTACCTGTCGAATCAGAGCAAGATAAATTCGAGTTGCTTCGTAAGTTGGGTTTCGGTGTAGTAGAACACCGATTGTGCGACACGCCGGAAGACTTTTTGGCTTATTATCACGAGTGCTTAGCTAGAAGACAAGATCTGCCATTCGAAATCGATGGGATTGTGGTGTGTGTAAACAAAGTAGAACAGCAACTACAGTTTGTAACGCCAGACATTAAATCTAGGCTTAGACCTAAGTATGCCAGAGCAGTTAAATTCCCACACTTGTCGAACAACACAAAGCTCGTTGGTTGCACGATCACCGTAGGACATACTGGAGCTATTATCCCAACAGCCGTGGTTGAGACCGTGCGGGTAGGCGGAGTTAATGTATCCAATGTTTTATTAAACAATTGGGATGAGATCGATAGGCTCGGAATTTGCATAGGGGATACAGTTGAAGTTATTCTGTCTGGTGATATAATCCCCAAAATTATAAGACTTGTAGAAAAAGGCATTAAAAGAGAGCCTATAGCAGAGCCAACTGCTTGTCCATGCTGTGGTAGTAGTACGACTAGAGTATTACGTGGCAAGCCTGGGGCGGTAACTTTCTGTACTAATGCAAAGTGCGATCAAGTTATCGTAGGCAAGATTAAGCATTGGATCGGCTCGTCCAAAAAGGGAGTAGGAATACTTGGTTTCGGTGATAAAACTATTGAGGCAATGACAACAGGTTATGCACACTCACCGGAAGAGTGGCTGGTTAATGACCCAGCTGATCTATATTGTCTAACCGTCGAACAATTGGCTGATTTGGACTTAGTCACAGATGGAAAGATTATCCGTGTTGGCGAAAGCAGAGCACAGATGATATATGATAATATACAGGCTAAGCGTGAGCTTCCGCTCCATGTTTTCTTAGGTGCTTTAGGTATCGAGCTTCTTGGGAGCCGCCGGGTGCTCATAATGCAGAAGGAGGCAAAAGGAAGGCTCGACAGACTTAAAGACTGGCTTGACATTGGCCTGCTAGAAACCATCGACTTACCGGGATTCGGAGAAGCTATCCGCGAGGCTGTTATAGCAGGAATCGAAGACAACAGAGCACTTATCCAAAAGCTTCTCAGTAATGGTGTTACAATAGTCGAGGCCAAGTCAAAGCAAGGCGATTCCACGGCACCCAGTGTTACAACCGGCTCTACTGACAAGCCTTTTGCTGGCATTTCTTTTTGCCTGACTGGTACCAGAAAGTTTATTACGGAAATTGAAGCACTTGGCGGAGAAGTCAAGAGCGGTGTTTCCAAAGGCTTAACGTTTTTGGTACAGGCAGATCCACTGAGCACTTCTACCAAAACGCAGAAAGCGGAAAAATACGGCACCAAGATAATTTCGATTGACTGTCTAGAGAAGGCAGTCGGCGGTTCTGTTCAATTGACTTCTGACGGCTGTGTGGTCTATCCGACAGACCAGCAATAAATTAGTAAATAGTGTAAAATTTATTAGCCGCTGTTTCGTCTGCTTGTCTTATGCTGCGTGTTCACATTAGATGGCTTATCCGCAGGGATATGCCTCAGGTTTTAGGCATTGAAAACGAGTGCTTTGAGTATGCTTGGGATAAGTCGGATTTTGCCAATGTTTTGCGGCAAAGCAATACTATAGGCTTAGTGGCTGAGTATCAAGAAATAATAGTCGGATATGTGATATACCAGCTGCAGCCGAAAAGCATTTCGATAATAAATTTAGCTGTCAAAGGCAGTATGCATAGGTCTGGTATAGGGCAACAGATGCTTGACTTATTAAAGGCTAAACTAAAGGAGCAGAATAGAAAGCAGATACATACTTTGGTTAGAGAAACTAATTTACCTGCGCATCTGTTCCTCAAGTCTCAGGGTTTTAGGGCTGTCAAAGTCAATAAGCTCGAATATATCGACAGCCATGAGGACAGTTACCTCTTCGAATATAATTTATAGTTTAATTGGTATATAGCGTTAAATAGACATCTTCTTGTGGATAGGGCCATGACGAATCAAAAACGTGCTATAGTATCGGGTATAACTGGTCAAGATGGGTCCTATCTCGCTGAGCTTTTGCTTAGTAAAGGGTATGAAGTGCATGGCATGATTAGGCGGGTCAGCTCTCCTAATATGTCACGGATTGATCACATAAAGCACTTAATTGCACTTCATGAAGCTGACATAACGGATGACTCGTCGATATGCAGATTGGTTAAGGATATCGAGCCACATGAAGTGTACAATCTAGCCGCGCAGTCATATGTTCCTGAGAGTTGGCATAGTCCTCTGTCGACTTCTAATATGACAGCCTTAGCAGCTACAAGGTTTTTAGAAGCGATACGAAATTTTTCTAAAGAAACACGATACTACCAGGCTAGCTCAAGCGAGATGTTTGGGATGGTACAAGAGATGCCTCAAACGGAGAAGACTCCTTTTTATCCGAGAAGTCCTTATGGGGTGTCAAAGGTTTATGCTCATTATATGACTATTAACTATAGAGAAAGCTTTAAAATATTCGCTGTATCAGGGATATTATTTAATCATGAAAGTCCAAGAAGAGGGGCAGAGTTTGTCACCCGTAAGATTACACAAGCTGTAGCTAAGATATACTCTGGCAAACAGGACAAGCTGCTATTAGGCAATCTTGACGCGAAGAGAGATTGGGGATTTGCTGGTGACTATGTTGAAGCTATGTGGTTAATGCTGCAGCAGAATAAGCCTGATGACTATGTTATAGCTACAGGAGAGACGCACACAGTTAGAGAATTTGTAGAATTGGCTTTCGATCATGTCGGTTTAGACTACAAGAAATATGTTGAAGTTGATAGTGCGTTATTTAGGCCAGCTGAAGTCAACGTATTGTTAGGTGACGCATCTAAGGCACAAACCGTGTTGGGTTGGAAGCCTAAAGTTAGCTTCAAAGATCTAGTGACTATGATGGTAGATGCGGACATTGAGTCACTAAAATAATAGGTGCAGATATGAAGTACGTTGTAGCTCTAGTGTTCATTGTATCATTTTCTACTACAGGAGAAGCAAGTTGTCGCTTCTTTAACAGAGTAAGATCACATTGTAGGCAGAAGGCGACAGTGCAATGTGTGTCAATTAATAAGGGTTGTGTACAGTCCGCTTCTACTGCCTGTGTATCTGGGCCAGCAATTGCTACTAATGCCCCTCAGTCAGTGACCGCACCAGTTACCGCACCAGTTACCGCACCAGTTACCGCACCAGCACCGACACCTGCGGCACCAACACCTGCAGCACCAACGGTTGTACCGGCACCTGCGGCACCTGCAGTACCGGCGGTAGTGCCAGCACCCGCAACAACGTCTGTATCGGCTGCTGAAACGCCATTATCACGAGCAGTACCAACGGCTCCTTTATTGGATGCTTCGGTTATCTTAGATAACGTCGATACTAAAAAGCATGATACTGATAAAAATCCTGCAGTTGGCATCAGATTTAAATAAGTTTACTCCGACGCAAAAATAGTATAGGTTTGTATCAAAAACCATCACGTTTTTTAGTAGGAGTAAGTGCTATGGCTGCTCAACCAGCTAACACCGACATTAAGGTGTACCGGTCAGTAAGATCTTACCGGCAGATGCACAGACATGAATCTGTGGCCGCTATAATTAAGAAATTACGGCCATTGGTTATGAGTGTGCCTGGCCGTGAGATTCTTGTTGAAGTCAAGTCCCGCGACACTTCCGTAGTTGATTTTTCGCCATATATGGGTGAAGCTCGACATACGGCCAATCGCGGTTTCCCGATCGTTGTTGGTCTCGCTGACCAAACCACATTCTCTGATGCACAATCAGGCATTCCAGATGTCGATTTTGCATTCCAAATTGGCCATGACAAGTTCTTGACCAATACGAGTGTTGGGCTCAGCGGTGACTTGCAAGCAGATCTCCGGGCTGTCTAGTCAAGAGATCGTCGCGAGCATAGAAAAATGGCGGCTAGAGATGGCCGCCATTTTTTGTATCAGCACCGAGTTCCGCTATCAAAATTAGGATAGAATAGGAGATGAGATCAAATGCCAGCGACAGTTATTATCAACAGATGGACAGGCTCTTCGGGTTCGCCGACTTACACGGACATCACAAGCAAGAATACTGTAGCAAATGCGGTTGACTCGCACCAAGGTACAGCATCAACAAGCACCAACCCTATTCGAATCCCAAGCTCTGGAACGAATTACAGTTTTTGGGTAGTGACGAGGTTGCAAGCTACAGTAGCACCAGCAGGAACTATTGATAACATCAAATGGTACACGGACGGATCAAACAATTTCACTACGCCCGGCGTTGACTGCATAGGCAATACTGCTACGACGTATGTACAAGCACTTGGCACCACTGGGACTACGGGCTTGGTCTTAGGTACAACCAATTACACTACCTTGACTGGTACTGCTGCCAACGTATTTTCATCATTCACCTCTGGTTCACCGAAAAGCGTAACGGGCTCTATTGTCGGTACTACTGGCCACTTTGGTGATTGGTTTGTTTATCAAATCACTGTTGGCACCAACGCTACACCAGGTACGACCGCTCAAGAAACTTTCACATGGTCATACGACGAAACTTAAGAGGCAATCATGAAAGTATCGAAAGGCGATGAGTTGTATTATCGCGGAAGAAGAGTTAGTGAACCTACTCTTTGCAAAGTCATCGCGATTACTACCGATGAAGCTAAGCAAATCGGCTTAGAGTTCAAAACCGATGTGGGTGGTCATTCTTGTGACGGCAGGGGTAAACAAGGATTCTGCTTATGGGCAAGGTCCTGGGACCTGATGACCAAAGCTGAGTACAAAGCCATGCAAGAAGCACAAGAAGCTGCTATTGCAAATGCTCCTAAGGAACTTGATTCTATCGAACTGTAATGTCGCAAAGCAATACCCTTTTTTGGTTAGCGAGATATCAGGATGGATCGTGCAGGCATCAGCATGAAAATGGAGCTGATGTCTGCTTTGATGATGTTAGTAGAGAAGGATTAAGAGATTTAATATTAGCAGATGTTAATGGCAATACTGTTTTGCATCTTGAAGTGAAGCCTGGGCAGATGGTCTTCTACCGGCGAAGAACCATCATGATACCGGGAAAGGAACAAGAAGTGATGCACATATTAGGCCACAGGATAATACATAGTGGCGAGTCAATACTATATCCGATCTTTGTGTACGAAAGTGATTTGCGAATCGAAGTAGGCGACTTCAGAGAGAAGCCAAAAAAGCCTGACGAAAAGCGGCATGCGATCAGCTTTCATCCGGCAGATGACACTCCTGTAACTTAGTCATCAGATTGCCTCAAATATAATATTAGGAGAATTAATATGAAATACGTACCATTTACAGCACACATTTCGATCGTCCCAGATGCCGGAAAGAGGCAAGAGAAATGGCTAAGCATGCAGAAGATAGCATCTATAGCCTACGAAGGTCTGTTGACGATCGTCCCATCTGTAATAAACATTGCAATTCCAGGCGGTGGTCAGAAAAGAACTCTGTCTGGTCTTCAGAGAGGCGGGATTGGTAGCTATTCCGATGGTTTGGCAGTTAAGCCAGCATTTGGCAATTATCCATCGCAGATGATGATAACTGGCTTCTATGATACAAGTAATCAGAATATTCAACCAGAAGAAGAACACTTGATTATAAGTGGCGGAGAATCTTATTATGGTTCTAGGTCACAATTGTTTGTGCAGAATGAAAAATTAGAGATTTCAAACCAAGTTAGAAATCTAAGACAGGCCCTCGACACTGCTATAGGTACTAACATGCCTGCAAGTGTTATCTATAGTGTCTTCCGCATCGACTATAACGGGATAATATATGGTAATCGTGGAATACACTTTCCACGTTAGCCAGCTTCAAAGATTAACTGGGAGGTGTGAATATGGCTATAATGGCACCAGCAGATCTGCCATCTGTGTTAAAGGTTAGATCTGAACCGATGAAGAAATATGTTCTCTCGAAGCTCGGATATCCCAATGTAGATGTCGAAATACATGAAGATCAGTGGGAAACGATATTTCGTGTTGCAGGCGATTTCATAGCCGGATACTTTCCGCGAGAGCAGAAGCTAGCTATGTTTTATACGACTCCACTACAATCAACATATCCGCTTCCACAAGATGCATATTGGGTACAACAAGTAAATTGGGATCCGGTTACTACGAGAATCGATGATGTATTTGGAGCAGAAAGCTTCCTGTTCAATATAGGAAATATATCAGGAATCCAGAACATATTGACAGATTATCATTTGTTGCAAGCTTATCGCAAATTCTCGCAGAAAGTGCTTGGCACAGAGGGACATTGGGAAGTTATAAATGAGGGTAACAGCCATGTCGAGGGCGACTCGTTATCTGCGAAAGATCAATTGATCAGACTTTATCCGACTCCTAAAGGTGCTTTCCCAGTGGTTGTACTATACATACCTGTAATTAATTATTTTAGAAGCCCACAAGCTAGGATGATATGCTACGACATGATGCTAGCAGAAGCCAGAATAGCGGTAGGAAGTGCTAGGAGAAAGATAAGCGGAATGCCAACACCAGACGGCGGATCTATAAGTTATGATGGCTCTGATCTGGTGCAGGAAGGCGAAAAAATGAAGGACGAGATACTAGAGAAAGCTAGACAGTTAGGTGAACCGGACGGAGTATATCTATGGTAAACCCAATTAGAGGTGACATAGATGTCCTTCTTAAACTTGAAGTGAAAGGCAACAATAAAGTATTGGTACCGGGTTGTGAGCCAACTTCTTCGCTATCGTCTAAGACATTGTCAGCATATATGGCGAAAGGTCAGGGATGTAAAAACGCATTAGTCGATTTAAAGCTAGCGTTAGCAGCTATACCTGGTTCTAAGATTGAATATGGATTTAATTATAATAAAACAAGAGCTAAATGGTTTGTATTGCCACCGATAGTTTCTGGTTGCCCATGCGACACATATACTGACTACTACGATATCTTGCGGAATTTGCCGGGGACCGAGATTCCGATAGAAGAAGAATTTGATAAGTGTGATCTAATTGGAATGGGCTATTGTCCATCACCAGACTTTGATAGCGTGGAGCCACCTCCATCTAGTACCTACCATCAAGAAGGGTCTTTCCCTACTGTAGGAGGTGTATTGCCTCCTATTCCACCGTGGGCTGTCGACTAGTCGGAGGTAGGATCTTGAAAGAAAAAACCTGGTATCGCGGGAGTGTTAGACGTGATCCTTTATCTATGATTGAAGGTCAAAATGAAACAGAGCAATTTGGACCAGGCATATATTTCACTGACAACATTGAGACAGCTACTAGTTATGCCTACCCGGATGGGAAGATATACGCTTACAATATAAACACTGATGCAGGATTTTACAAAAAAGGCGATAAGATAAGAATAGGGGTGATCAAAAAGATCGTTAGCTATGCTGATCAGGACGTATTAGATATCGCTTTGTCAGATTGGTCTGAGGACAAGGATGAAGCTTATACGAAGATGATTAATAGTATTGTGAAGTATAGTAAAGACATGCCAGACGCTTTACAGCAGACGTGTCGAGATGTATTCAATTGGGACAGGGAGGATTTTATATTGTCGTGCAAAGCCGTAAGTGTTAATGGGTTTATACTGAAAGACCCCTTCGACTCACAACGTTCAGAATCATATCTGGTCTTGTACAATACTAAGTTAGCGAGCTTAGTAGAAACGTATGATTATTTTTAATATTATGCGAGCAGAAGATGGCAGGATTAATAGAGCACGTCAAGGAATCATTTCATAAAGCTGAAGCATATATATCAAAATTAGATAACTACATATTATCTATGGACGGGATGTCTGGTAAGAAAACAAGGCATCTATATAATAATATAGCATCTATGCCTGATTCGAAATATTTAGAAATAGGTACTTGGAAGGGCTCAACTGTCTGCTCAGCTTTATGTAATAACTCGATATATTGCGTAGCGATTGACAATTGGACGGAATTCGGAGGTCCTAAAGATGAATTTATGAATAATTTTAATAGGTACAGAGGCGATAGCAATGCGACTTTTATAGAGGCAGACTGTTGGTCTTTGGGTACAAAAGACTTTGATATATCAAAGAAATTTAATATTTATATGTATGATGGTAATCATGATGAAAATGCACACTTCAGAGCCTTAAGCCATTTTCAGCCTTTATTAGAGGACGAATTTATTTATATAGTAGATGATTGGAATTGGGATTATGTTAATAGGGGAACGTTAGAAGCTATAAATAGGAACCACTTTGATATCTTATACAAACATGAGCTTTTTACAAATAACAAAGTTCATCCAGAATGGGGAGTGCCTGGCGGGGCTGGCAAAGATGGTGACTGGCATAATGGTATCTGCGTTTTTGTGCTTAAGATATAGCGGGTATCGAGGCTCATAATATAGATTAGCCAAATATACATAAGAAGGATATTTTATATGTCATATAGATTTGGCCAGATCGTAGGTGTAGATGCAGTAAGCTATGATGCTGTATATGAAAGCATGAGGTCAGATATTGACCAGCGGAATACTCCATTAGCACTGCATGACCCTGGTTCTAACGATGTGAAGCTAGCTAGGCAGCAAGCAGACGAGATGATAAATGTCAGCGGAGCGACAGTCACAGTATACACACGTACAAACAATTCTGATTTTGACACTGTCTGGGACGAAGACCCAGATCCTACGTATTGGAACCCGGTACAACTCAAAGGGTTTTACAAGCCAAATCCGATTGAAATGGAATTAAATAGATGGGGTCTTGATACGACGAATAAAACAGATATTATTTTTAGCCACAGACAATTATATGAATTGCTCGGCGATCGAATGTTACGTATAGGCGACGTAGTTCAAATTCCATATAACGCTGTAACACTGGGTTTAAGAAATTATAGAATACTTAACGCTACTCCGTCTGGGCAGTTCAGATATATTTGGCTATATTATACATGTCAATTAGAACTGCTGACAGCCGATATCACTGTGAGGCCAGAGGGCGATATGCAGACAGATGATGATTTACCGTCTGGTGGAGTTTACAGGGAGTCATTATGAGCCTTGAACGAGATATTAAAGCAATGGACAATTCTCATAGAGTGAGCTATCACACATTAGCTAATGCGGTGATGAATAAGATTTTGAGAGACCTCGGTAGCATTTCTGGTGATTTGCAGAAGAATGCTGAGATTAACAGAACAAATGCTGGTAATACAATCCAGATAAACATAAGCACAGAAACGCGGCCAGGCGTTGAGGATAAAGTAAGGCAATATTTTAACAGCATTAAGAATCCTTCCAACTTGCTAAGCGGTATCGAACCAGAATGACAGTCCACAACTTCGATAGTGATTTTACTGTCCGAGACCAGGTGAATCAAAATATCCCCTTGGGTCTGAAAGAGATCCCAGCCGTTCGTCAATTAAGCCATGCGGAAGGTGGTAGAAGTGGGATAGCTGGCGTTGATATACAGACACAGCCAGCTTATGTTGAAGAGTTTACATATCCAGGGTTTTGGTCTTTAGATTATACGATGAAACAATACTGGTCAGGTATAAGAGTACCGACTAAAAACTCATATCGGTTAATGCGTGTAAAGATAGCCGGTGGCGATCCAAGCTTATTGATTTGGGCGGATGATTTGAAAGAAGGTAGAGCTAGGTTGCCGCTGGCGGCCATTAGTAGAGAGTCACACGGCTATAACCAAGAAAAATTTAGCCCAGCATATCATTCGATGAATGCTCGATATTTGAGTACGAGAGGAGATAGGGTCGCAAAGGTCTATCGTCCTGTGCCTTTCCTCGTCGATTATAAGATGACTATCTGGACAGAGAGAAAGAGAGATGCCGAATATATACTGCAACAGGTGTTAACAAGATTTAACCCGTTAGCTGAATTTAAGATGTATGACGGCAAACTATCTGGTTCTGTGCAGTTGAGATATAATGGCTGCTCGGATGCGAGCGATAAGGAAGCTGGGGCAGATCAGCACGCAAATGTAAGATATGAGCTGACAATGTCAGCTGAAGCTTGGCTACCTTTGCCTGAAAAGATAGTCCCTACGGTTTTAGGTAGGGTAACAAGTTTAGCGGAATCTTCAGGTGCTGTGCTGCTTACCAATTTAGGCAGCAGTGTTATCAACTAGATATGGAGAATAGAATGGCTAAGACAAAGACACATGTGATTAATGTGTACAATGTTTCAAAGCAAGTTATTTGCTTGCAATTAAGAGCACCAGGAGGGGACTTTTACACAAGCGAGCAGCAAGTCAGAATTATGCCTGGAAAGCATGCAACATTGCCAAAGAGTTATACTCGTGAAGATCAAATCACTAATCTGTGCAAGCGTGGCACGATAAGGGTTATTTACGATAGCGAAGTGGCAGAAGAAAATCAATTGTCGAATTCTCAATGATTTCCAGGAAAAAATACGTCAAAGTCGTAAACCGACACACGGAGTAGAACGATGCCAGTATTTTTAAGTCCAGGTGTTTACCCAAGAGAAATCAATCTAAGCGTGTTGCCAAACGCGACCGGACCAATTGTACCGGTCTTCATTGGTACCGCCAAGAAGGGGCCTCTGAACGTACCAGTATTAACCAATTCTGCACAGCAAGCACTAGAGACTTTCGGTGAGCCGTTTCCTGAGAGTTATCTGATGTATGCTGTGTTGGCATCGTACGAAGAAAATAACTCCGCATATGTGATGCGGGTCGGAGTAGAGTGCGAGGAAGGGCAAGCAAGCGAGCTAGCCAGCATCTGCATCGACACTTCTGGTGCAAAGGGTAAAGGGTGGGGTAGAATACCACTGTTCTCAGGTATCGACTATGGCAGAATCGACCTCAGATCTGTAAGCGACACCAGCCCACTATCATTCCATGCTGCCTCGGTGAATAACATCACGTACACTGACGTAGTTGTATCGACAACTGATGGTCCTACGACCGCAACTCTGAACGTTTCTGGAACATATACGGGAGACGTTGATGATCAGTATGCGATGATCATTACTTCACCTCCAAGCGTATCTGATGGAGCACCGGTTGGTGGTGCTGGCTTTCAGATCTACAAAAACAGCACTGGTGAAGTTGTTGCAGAAGGCTTTTTGGTCGATGATAATGACGATGGTACTTCGAATCCAGTCTCTATCGGCGATGGCCTTTCCTTAACGGTCCAAGTAACCGTAGGGAGCCTTGATGAGAATGACACATTCACATTTGAAGTCGAACCAGACAACAGAGATTTCCAAGTAGCTGTCGAAGGATCGGCAGGTGGCACTTACACCATGCCTACTGCTAGCTACACGGACGTTGCTTCCTTTGTGGCAGCGTTGAACGGTCTGTTGTCTGGTGAAGATTATCAAGCCATTGAATATACTTTGGAAGATGGTTCAACAGTTCCAGCACTGCGTACTACTACGGCAGGCGATAGAATCCAGCTCCTAACCACGAATGCATTCGCTTTGGAAGTTGGCGTTCAGCAATACGCTTACGATATTCCACGATCACACCTTTTGGGAGTTGATGCTGGTCCTTACAATATAACGTCTCAGAACAATAGAGTAAAGATCAATGTCATCGGGTCGACTTCGACAAAGACGATCGAGTTTAACGTAACTAACGGCTTAGGGCAGACAGCGACAGCTATTGCTGGTGTAGTAGACCTGGCTGGTGTAGTTGCGGGAGACTCTTACTGGGAGTCCTTTGCTCTGACGGTTCCCGGCGGCACCGAGCACGTTGTGATAGTTACGACTGATACACATCAGTTTGACACTCTTTATGCACAGGCCACCTACTCAAACCTAAAGACTCTGCGATTTTGCGAAGAATTAGGCATAGGGTACCCTTACAAAAAGTCTTACCGTGGTTATGTCGATAACAGACTAATGCTGCCTGCCTCAGGCGAAACAGACCCTGCAGTGCCATTGTCATGCGAGACCGACCCATTCAGCGCCGAGTGTGCAGCAGATACTTCATACTATCAAAATATAGTAGGATGGCTAGTCGCAACATCGGCTGGTACTTGGGTAGATGGCTTGAGCGTGACAGTAGAATTATTTACTGGTGGCTTAGGCGATTCTTCTGGGCGATATAGTTTGACAATCAAGGATGCACAAGGTCAGGTCCTAGATGTTGTCGATGATGTAAATTTCGACAAGAGATCGACTCGTTACATTGCTAACGTAATCAATCCAGGGACCCCGCTTGGTGGTACCACTGGTAATAGCTACGTTAACTGGGAAGAACGACCGGCATACCTGAACAACGATGCTAATGAGCTTAGCACGTTTGAAGTCCGATTGCCTTCTCAAGTCGCGAACAAAAACTTCGCCGGACAAGCGAACGGGATTCCTCTCGATCCTGCCTACTCTTCAGAGCTTGACGCAGCCGTAATTGGCAATCCTTCATTAAGCTCAGGCTTGTATGCTTTCCAGAACCCGGAGTCGTACGACATTGATTTGATCGCTACGCCAGGATTTTCTTCTGGTGCGGTGATTGGAACAGCGTTACAATTATGCGAGTCCAGAGGTGATGTCCACTACCTAGTCGATCCACCATTCGGCTTAAGGCCAGAGCAAGTGGTCGACTGGCATAATGGTATGTTACTGTCAGATTTGAGTGCATCGATCAACAGCAGCTTTGGTTCTTTATACTACAGCTGGGTCGAGTACTACGACCAATATAACTCATCGTTGATCTGGATTCCACCGTCTGGCCACGTTACCGCTGTTTATGCTAGAACGGCTAGAGAGCGAGAAAAGTGGACTTCTCCAGCAGGTTTACAACGTGGTAGATTGCTAACTGCTAGAGATGTCGAATATTCTCCTAGTCAGTCAGAGCGTGATTTGCTGTACGGCAACCAAAATGCTGTCAATCCGATAGTTAAATTCCCACAAGATGGAATTGTGATTTATGGTCAAAAGACACTAGATAGATCCAATTCGGCAACGAGCAGAGTCCCAACCAGGCTTCTTTTGAATAATCTGAAGAAGGGTATTGGGTCTTTGATGAGGAACTTCTTGTTCGAACCCAATGATGAGATTCTTTGGGCTCAAGTTATTGCGACGCTTACGCCTTACCTGTCCGACGTACAAGCAAGGCGAGGTATGTCAGCATACAAGCTGGTAGTCGATCAATCGAACAACACACCGGAAAGAATCGCACGCGGAGAGCTTTGGGTAACGGTTTTCGTTATTCCTACTGGCACAGTCGAGTTCGTTGCCCTTAACTTGGTGACGCTCAGGGCTGGGGCAAGCTTTAGTGCTGAAGAGGTTTTAGCCGCTGGTGGTATCGTCACGGTTTAATTAGGAGCAGAAAATGCCAGGATTTAACATTAACAACACCGGTGGTTACAACACTAACGGGCCATCTAACACGATCGAAAATCGCCGTAAGCATCGGTGGGTTTTTGAATCACTTGGCCGTGGGTCAGGTACATTTTCTCAGACAGAGTTATTGGTCTTGCAATCAGCGTCGAGACCTAGCTTTAAGTTTGAAGAACCTGAAATGCACCACAATCAAGAAGTGGTCCGATTCGCAGGTAAGCAAGACTGGGACCCTGTTACTTTGGTTTGGTATGATTCTGAGCAAAATCCGGACATATCGAGAGGCCTTTATCACTGGCTTGAAACAGTGGTGAACTTAACCAACTTGCACGTAGCACACCCAAGCCAGTATAAGAGACAAGCCTCTTTGGTAATGCTAACTGGCACCAACGGGGTGAGCGAAAGATGGCGTATGTACGGAACTTGGCCGACTTCCATCAATTGGCAAGAACTTGATTATACTTCAGCAGATTTGCAAACCTGCGAGGCATCCTTGCGATATGACCGGGCAGTAAGAGAGTGCTTCACCCCAGCAATCTCGACACTCCCACAAGCAAGTTGCGTCTAGGCTCACGCCGAATCAATTTGAAGTATATAGAATGGGACTCTAACGAGTCCCATTTTTGTAGGAGAATTAAATGCCTGGGTTCAAAATACCATTAAACGATTACACTGATAAGTGCAATGATGCAGGCAATGCGATTATAGCTGCTACGGGGCCTTCTCATACCAGAGAGACGGCACGTTCCTACAGATATGAAGTTAGCTTACGTCTGATAAAATCGTTGAATAAGTCCCAGGAGATAAGCTTATTTGCTAAAACATGCCAAAGGCCCTCACCCGAATTTGATGAGATAACTATACATCATAAGCACGAAGAGATTTATAGGCCTGGAAAGATAAGATGGAACCCTATCGATATCGTGTTTTACGAAGCACTAGATACCGATTCTGGAACCGACTTGACCGCTCAGACTATATATGATTGGTGGTCTAAATCGATATATAATGTAAGCACTCAAAGGCAGGTGACTGTGAGAGAAATATACGAAAACAACTGTACAATATCGATGCAAAATGGGGCAGGCACGATATGCTGGAAGTACAACCTATATAATGCTTGGCCCCGAAAGATATCAGCCAAAGACTGCGATTATACTGGCTCAGACATATCTGAAATAAGCGTGAACGTAAAATATAATAAAGCAACAGAAGAGAAATAAATATGGGTGGATTTGCAATAGCCAATGGTGTAACCGGGTTTACAGTAAGCCCTAATAATACTAGGCAGAACGTAGATCCAAATGTCGAGTTATATCATACTTATACTTGGGAGCTTTTCCAGATATTAGATGAGCCAACTGCACGCAGACAGCAGCTGATAGTTCTAAAGGACGCTACAACACCGACTTTCACAGTCAATAAAGAGACATATGTAGCTGCAAGCGTAGAGTATAAGTTCGCGAAGAGTGTCACTTGGGACGATATCAAATTGTCATGGTATGATACTGTAGGTATGTTCGATTATTTGATGAAGTGGAGATCTAGTGTTTGGGACCCTAAGGTAGGTCTGTCGTCTGCAGAATACTACAAGAAGAAGACTGTACTTAGGTGCTTTACTCCAGACGAAGACAATTATTATGGTTGGAGCCTAGTTAACAGCTGGCCATCGACTATCAGATATGGAGACCTTACTTACGCCAGCAGTGATGCAAAATTGGTAGAAGTGACATTATCATATGATTGGGCCGAAGAATTTAAGGGAACTGGTACATAATAAGCTGAGTATATAAGTAGTCAAACGCTTCTAATAGGATCTAAATATGACGAAAAACGATGATGAAAATCTGTTAGGCACAAGTACACCTGAGCATGTTGATGTGCAGATGCAGCAAAAAAAGCATAGCATCATCGATAAGACAGAAGGATTGTCGAACAGAGATTTGCTCGAAACATATATGAACGCCCCGGAAGATAAACTCCTTCCGTGGGAAGATGTTAGACTTCCGAGTGATGGCATTTATTACGGTTGGATAGATGGGACTGTTAAAGTTAGGCCGATGGGCACGGCTGCAGAAAAGGTATTGACCAACCAAAGACTCGCACAAGATGGTCAGAATATTGACTACTTGTTTAGAGAATGCGTAATGCTCCAAAACGGCATGGACCCAGCGGACCTGCTGATCGGCGATAGGGCATTCTTGTTATACTATATTCGCGGTTTGACGCATGGTAATATATATGAGTTCATGTTTACTTGCCCTAACGAAAGCTGTGGAAAATCAACCACATACAATTATGACCTGAACGCATTAGCTGACACTATCAAGTGGGCAAATCATAGCTTGGGTGCTGAGCCTTTCAAAATCGATTTGCCCTATGCTTCGCAGATACTTAGCCATAACGTATCGGTAGAGATAAGATTTTTAAGGGCTGTAGACACCAACAACATGATCGCCATGCGTAAAGCAAGGAAGAACATGTTTTCGCAGGGGTTGGTAAGGAACAGAACACAGAATAAAGCTCAAGGTAACTTCAGCCGCACGCAAGATGCTGAAGACATGATCACCGATAATTTGGCTCGCATGATAGTTAGCGTGCTGGGTGAGACCGATGAGTTTACAATCAAAAGATTCGTAGAAAAGATGCACGCTAGTGACACAGCGACTATCAGAGAATGGCTACGCGAGAACACACCCGGCATTGATAATACTGTTATTATTACTTGCCCGTCATGCAATAATGATTTCACAGTAGAGCTTCCGATGACCGAAGGCTTTTTTCGCCCGGCAAAGTCCGGAACAATACGAAAACCAACGTAAAGCCTTAATGGAGCAGGAGTATATATTAAAGAGAGAAGCAGGGCTTTCTCTGTTCGAAATAGCTTTTATGTCTGCAGAAGATAGATTATGGTGGTTGCGACGGATTAAGGAGGATCGCGAGAAGGAAAAAGACGCGGCCAAGACTAGTCAAAACACGCCTAGAATGCCGTCCGTTCCTAGAATCCGACGTTAATAAAATATAATATAACGGAGGATTAATGATGTCGTTTCCAGAGTTGGCGAATGCTTATCCTAGAATATCGGCTAGAGTTGGGCAGCTTGTAGATCTCAATGTAGACTTCTTACATGCTGGTGTGCTAGCAGACCCTTATGCGATAAGATATGTTGAAATATACAAGACACAAGTTCTGCCACATAATAAAGTAGCAGTAATCCCAATATTAGATCCAGACGATGTAAATTATCCAGCGCCTGTATTCCAAGAATATACAATGACAGAAGAAGGAGCCTGTGGAACAGAGCCTACCGGACCTATATCAATGGTGCCAGGTAAGTACCATTTGCCTTTTACTGTTCCAAGTGATTTTGCTTCACCAGATGTATACTTTGATGTTTGGTACTATTACCCTACAAATCCTTGCGAGAGTATAACTGGTTGCGATTTGGATAGTAGCGAGAATGCTGCCAAATTGTTGAAGTGCTGCCATAGGTTCTGGGTTTATCCAGATGAATGGTTATGCTCCGATAAGCTTCAAACTATAAGGTTCGGATTTGAGCCTTTGGATCAGAAGTTTTTTACACCTGAGTTTAGGCCGCTTGAGGTAGGCCTGATGCCATTGCCTCTGTATGATTATAATTTTAATTTAGTCAATCCGATGATACCATTTCTGCAACCTACTATCAACGTAAGGACTCAGCATAATGAATTACTCATTAGTGATGAACCGTGTAGAATCGGAATTCGTCAGGGATCATATCGATCTAATCCCTGGGTGATACAGTATGATTTAGATACAACACGATTTTTGAAGGGAACTTACAGTTATAATATTAAGCTAACACTACCTGATGGTACTAGTCGTGTAAGTCGTCAATTTATATTCACAATACAATAAACGTATTGTAGCTACTGGCCACAGATAGCAGTAACTGTTTTGGTAGAATAATATATGCCAAATTATGATCAGTTCAAAGACAAGCTTAAATCGACTTATAGGCGACTGCCTGTTAGTAAGATAGAAGCTTGGATTAAAAAAAACTTTCGAGACGAGTTTAAAACCCGTAAAAATGGCACAGAATATATTATTTGTAATCCTTTCAACGGAGATACCGGGTTCCATTTTAATATAAACCCCGAAAAGAATAAGTGTCACGATTGGAGAGGCAATGAGTGGGCAGGCCCAATCAACCCTGCAACTAATAGTAGGAATTGCTCTTTTGTCAAATTCGTTCGTCTTTTTAAGAAGTGTTCGTACTCTGAAGCCATAAAAGACATTATGGGCGAAGAGGTCGACATCCGGGAATATCTTAAGCCAGAATCGAGAATCACAGACACAGATTCTAAGTTATACTTTAATGTTGAGCTACCAAAAGGCACAGAGCCATTAGTGCTACATAAGTCAGATATGCAAGCTAAAATATTGATAAAATGGCTCAAGAGCAGAGGATATACGGACCAGACTATAGAAAAAAGCGACTTAAGATTTATGGGCATGGACGTATACTGGCCTTATTTTGAATTCGATACTTTGGTATACTGGCAAAGCAGATCTCGATTAAATAAAGTATTTAACTTCCCATCGTTAGACGTTTATGAAAACAATAAGTTGATTGGTCATCTTAAGGCCACCAAAGGAGACTACTTCTATGGGTTCGATGACGTAGATCAGGCCTCTTATTTAATAATCACGGAGGCTATATTCGATAAAAACACCATAGGGCAGCAGGCACTAGCTTCTGGAGGTGCCGTCTTGACTTCAACGCAGGTTAAGAAATTAAAGCTGTTAAGCCCAATTAAAGGTATTATCTTGTCTCCCGATGCCGACGAAGCTGGCCTTACTAGTATAATTAGCAATGCGGAGTTATTAGAGCGAGCTGGCTATAAACTATATTATAGTATACCGCCTGACATGAAGTATAAAAATGAAAACGGAATCGAGGTAAGCGTCAAAGATTGGAACGAGCTTGGTCAATTTGTAGTAGGGTTTGATGATGTAAGGAAGCATCACGACAAGCTAATTAAGCCTTTGAACACACAAGCTAAAATTGACATACAACTTAGAGTAGCAGAAATGAAGGAACGTAAGCGTAGACAAGCCATTCCTAAGTCATTCTGATAAGTCACTATATGTGGATTGGCATTGGCAATGACATTTCCAGTGGTCTACTTGACCGCCAGTGACGACTGTCTCAAATTTGAGCCCTAAGCAAGCTCCGCATGTCGCTTTCTCTATAACAACCCAGTCTCCATTCTGATCAGTAGACTCCGAGGAAATCCGAGAAGGCAATACTGGCTTATTAAGAGCAAGCAAACCTCCCAATGAGTCTGTGACCTTTTCGTCTTTGATGATGATAATATCTCCGTATATGCTATGATCAGAACCGATCTCGACCATTTGACTACTGTATGTGAGGATATGAATTTGATCACGATTGGACCTAAGCCATTCTGTCACATTCCGAAGAGGCGTTATGGTCGACTTAGGTATGTTAATATGCAGAAGAAATCTCATTAAGTCTACGCCATTAGATGCTCTGTGAGGAAAATCCCAAGAAACAGGGACTATAACATCTAGGACATCACATCGTATGGCTGCTACCATAATTGGCTTAATGATCATCTAAATATCCTGTTGGAACGCTGGTAATTTTGGACTTATGTACTACGGAGCCTGATCTCAATTTGACGATCGGCTTTGCTCTATTAGGACCTGTCCAGAATAAAGCATAATGAGCATTTCGATAGTGCGGTATCTTCTCGATTGATTGACCTAGATTGAAGCCGTTTTTGCCTCGTCTTTTGGCCTTGTCTATTAAAGCTTGTTTTTTCTTGTCGTCTGACATATCAAATATGACACGATCTTTAGCAAGAATGTCAGGTGTTACGAAGTTTGGATCGTCATAGATAAGACAAATTGTAGTAACCAGCTTAACAACGCTTTGTACTATTGGGTCTGGTATGCTCTTACCGAGAAACCAAGTATTGTGAGATGCAAGAGCTTCTGTAGCATCTTCAAGGCTAACACCAGGCAGAAGAGGAAAGATTTTAAATGTATAGCATGGGAAACCGCCGTAAGTTTCACCAATATCGAATAAGATAGTGAGCCCATCTATAAGGTTTTGAGAACCGGCCTGTTCAGCTACCTTCTGAACACCGAATAAAACGGTTTTTACTTCACAACCGTCGAATACGTATGGGTTATTAGGGTGAGTAGGAAGCCGTAGACATATTGTATGTGTAGGTGGCCTAATTGCGTCGCATGGTATGCTAAGCTTGACTTTACTGACCATATCAAAAACGGCTGGCCATATATTATAATATGGTTTATCGTGTTTTGACCAATCAGATTCGAGAATAGATTGTCGATAGGCGAAAGGGTTATTGGTAGAAGCACCTGCTTCCTCTATGACCTCATAAACCTCTTCTTGTGATATATCTCTTTTTAAGCCTTGTTTTTTGGCCGCTTTTCGAAGCACAGCCACACAGTCTTGAAAATCATGAAATTGCATATTATCCTCCACTATTATGTGGCGGTTGCGGCTGTTCAGAGAATATGCGTTTTGATTATCTCTACTTTATCGAGACTAAGAGTTCTAAAGCCATTTTTATAAGCCGTAGGGCAATGTGTCCGTAGCCAGGCAGATAATCTATCATTTGCTAGTGCTTTAAGGATAGGCCTATTATCCATAAGCAGCCTGTGCTCTTTTTCATTGAATTTGTCGGACAGGATGCCAACGATTTTATTACCACGCTGGCCCAAATATAGCAGTAGTAAGTATTTGGGTGGCTCATTCTGAGATTTATAAGATAAGTGTAACAGTTCCATGGCGATAGACGATCTGATATCGAGAAATAACCCTAGGACTTTATCGTCGTCAAGTGCGACGAATAGCCCTACTGATTTTAATTTTGAATCCTTATCCGAGCCAATAGCCGAAGCAAGACCGCAAGTCGATATAATTATACATATAGGAAAGGAGAAGCTATCTATCGGTAGGTATTTTAGCCGGTTCGAATTTAAAGCTATGGTAAATGGTGGATATATTATCAAGGCTAATGTGTTCGACGCACATTTCAATATTCATAGCCGTTTAATGGAGTTAGGATACTTTAACATAGCCAGGAGACAGCCAGTACGCATTGACTTTAGGATAATGTACGGGCCTGAAACAGATAGTTTTAACAGTAAGAATCAGACCAAAGTACAATCTGCTGTTTTAGTCTCGTTTAATATATTGAGTGATGGAAACGATAAAGCCAATTTAGTCTTGATAGCAGTCGACCCGCCATCTTACTTTTTAAACATGGGAGATGCTAGTGGACGGGTAATAACCGGAACTGTATCGCAGGCGATAGAACAGATAATAGAAATTTATGCACCGGAGATCCAGAGGGAAGTATCAAAAACGAATGGGTCCGATAAGATGAAGTGGTACATGATGAGGCAAGACCCCAAAACCTTTATTAAGTCTTTAACTGAATGGTCATCGTCATTAACACTAAAGAAAACCAATTGGCTAACAGCTGCTGATGGCTATAGTTTAAAGGTGAAAGAACAAGCCGAGTGGATTAGTAGACAGCGAGCATACTACAGATTCATGAAAGAGGGCAGATCTAGTATCAAATCATGTACAATAGTGTCTGATAATGGTTTATCAGTAGTGCAGTCGAAACTGGTAACACAAGGAACATCGGCAGTAGCAGGAAGATATTTAGACCCAAGAATAGATGTTGAAAAGCTCTCTGTGATGCCTAGAACTACTCCTAACAAAAAAGTCGCACAGGTTACTGATTGGCAATCCTATAGAGAGCCAACAGAGGGTCTACGACCACCGTTAGTTGGCTTTAGCTCTATTAAATCTATTCCTGAGGTAGGCTCAGGTGGTGACTTAGGTGTAGACTATGAGGATTATATAGATGGTAGGGCAAGACAATATTGGCTAGATATGAATCATAGAATTATAAAAGCTAAATTTACTATACTCGGCCATGGGGAATGGGATAGTAATATAGGGCTAGGCGTGGATACCATATTTGTTCGATGGTCTAAAGAGCCTACAACAGTATTCGGCGTAGCACCAGGGCCAGATGATCTATATTGGGTAACCGGAAATTGGTTAGTATATGGATTCCATCACATAGTGACAAGGAAGAAGTGGGATACTGATATATTCTGCTCTAGATATGATTATGTGACGTTGAATAATAGATCTTAGCCCCCACCGCCCAGAATTTGACCTATTCGCTTACCTACAGCATTGTTGATGTCCCATTTTAAGGCGAATTGTGTGGCACGGTCGGACAGAATGCTATTGACAAAGTTATTTCCATCGTTAAGGCCGACTTCATAATCGTCTAGTTCATCTTCAAGATCATCGTAATCGTCTCTTAGATTATCATAATCGGCTCTAAGGCTCAAAAGCTGACTTTGTAAATGAGTTATCGTCGCCAATTGCCCGGCGATAGTAGCATTCTGAGAAATAACTGTTTGTTGAAGTGTTGAAATTGCAGATAGGTTATCTTGTACTGCATTACGGTATATTATGCTTCTTTCTATGGCAATATAATCGATCATGTCAAAGTAGCGAGGATCGCTAAGCCTGTCGTAATGCTCTTGTACAGCGGAATCGCCGTGCCCGTCCATGATTGAATTGCATTTGTCGGCTAACTCGTTATCAAGGTTAAGCCGAATTCTTTCTACGTATTGCATTCAGATATCTCTGTGTAAGACTAGTGATTACTTAGATATATATTTGTGGCAGAAATCGTCCTATTAAGAATATGGACGAAAATATAGATTAGTAGGAGATGCCGATGGACCCCCAAGTATATGCTTTAAATATAATGCTGCAGCTTGAAGCAGAGGCGGCATATGAGAGTTTGAACCAATTTGAAGAGAAACTTCTGCAGATAGAGCAGAGTGTTAGTGATACTGCCGTCGCTGCGATGAATACGATCACTACAAATGTGCAGAATACGAACGCTGTTTTAGAGTTGACAAATAGAGCATTTGTGGACATCAGAGACAGAAATACTGAGATTTCAGCTAGTATACAGGATTATACCAACTATTTAGAAAATGTAAGCGGTTTTCTAGCTGACATGCAGATTAGTAGCATGGGTATAGCTGAGAGTATGGGCGTATATAACGAATTTTTGAAACAGATAAGGAAAAAGTCAGAAGACGATCTGGACAAGCTGACTAAAACTACAGATCTATGGAAGGATTTAAAGGAGCATCACGAAGAAATTAGCAAGTCTTTAAAAGATGAGCGAGATAACTTCGAGCACATATACAAGTTGGCAGAAAGCTATCAAAAAGAGATTAAGTCAAAGAACAAGTTACATGATGACGAAAATAAGCTTGTTGCTAAAGAAGACGGGTTGTGGATAGGCTTGCTGAAAAAATCAGGTTTATATAGCGAGAATATTGAAAGAATCGCCGGTAACTGGGACAGAGTTTATGGAAGATTACAGAGAATAGTCGCGGCCCTGCGTGCTCTTGATAGTGAAGTAGAACAATTTATAGAGATAAACTATCGAGCATATGGATCACAGCAATTGTTAGCACAGTCGTCGATTAATTTGGCGATGGAAGTAGGATTGTTACGCGGCAGGGCAGTAGAGGCTTATAAAGCACTAGCAGATACTAAGATACCGAGAAATGAACTGGATAAGTTAGCTAAGACAGTAGTTTTGGTTAACAAGTATACTGGTATGGCAATACCAACACTGGCTAACTTTGCCAGATCACAGCGACAAATAGGCTTAGATAGCGTCTCCGTAATGAGACAGCTCAACTACGCTGGCGAGGCGATGCGTAAGTACGGCTTGACTTCCGAAGATACGTCTAAGTTGCTCGGTGTTGCATCAGATGGTGCAAGAACGATGAAAATGCTTTTTGCAGGTGCAGTTGACCCTGCCGCAGAAGTAGAAAAATTTAATAAGATACAGCTTGGCTTAGGCGGGCTGGCTAAAACTTTAGGCTTCACTTCTGACCAAGTAGCTCAGTTTCAGCAACAGTTAGCCGACCCAGTATTCATGGCTAAATTTCAGATGGTTACTGGGACTCAGATAAAGTCCGCTGAAGATGTGACTAAGGCTTACCTAGAAGGTGGCCGTATGATGGCCGAGGAATACAAGAGAGTCGAGGAAGCAAGTAAGCAAGGCGTAGCAGCGGCAGCAATCGCCACGGCGAAATACCAGAAAATGGGCGAGAAGATGTTTGGATCAGCCGCCGCAGCTGATATGATGAGGATGACATTTGAGAAGGCAGCCGCAGAAACTAAGGCATTAGGCAAGGATCTAGACGAAGCGACGCTCGAAGCCGGTCTAATGGCTGCAATGGAGAAAGACGCAGCAGAAGCCTCGAACACCTTAGAAGCCCAATTAGTACGACTAAACGAACTATTAAGCGGCCCTATTGGTACTGTACTCAGCTTCTTTAGAGATGGATTGAGAGATATAGTATTTGTTATAAACGAACTACTTGAAGTTATTAGCCCATTTATCGGATGGTTGGGTACATTGTCGGAGACATTAAAGGAAACGAGCCCATTATTATATAGAGTTTACTCTGTTTTTAGGGCTCTGATAACCGCTGTCGGTATATTTATAGTAGTCGCATCCGGTTTAGCAGGAGTGAGAGCACTAATTAGGGCAGTAGGTCAGGCAGCAGCAGAAGCTGCTGCTCAAGTAGGTTCTGGTTTAGGTAGAGGTTTGGCAGCATTAGGAGAGGCCGTTCGAAGGCACGTAGTGGTTTTAATAGGCTTAGCCTTCGCATTTACTCTTGTAGGGGCTGGGATCTATTTAATGGCATCAGGCTTAGCACAGCTTAAAGATGCAGGCATGCAAGCGATTGGAATGTTAGCGGGCCTATTGTTTGTTACAGGCTTGTTTATGGTGTTTTTAGTCGGATTAGGGACAGCCGCTAACTTAGCAGTACCAGGCTTGTTAGCTATCGCGGCTGTCTTGGCTAGCATAGGTTTAATGATTTATTTGGTAGGAGCAGGTATACAACTGGCTGGCCAAGGCTTTGAGATGATGAGTAAATCGGTTACCATGGAGTTAGCTGGAAGCCTATTAGCTGTAAATGCAGCGTTGGCTACATTCGTAGTATCGGCATTTGCTACTGTGCCTGCGGTGTGGGCATTGGCGGGATCGTTCAAAAAACTTGCTACTAGTGCTAGCACTATATCTGAGTCCATGACTTTGATAAATGACTTTGTACAAGCACTAAAGGGCTTAGATCTAGGAAGCTCGATAGACAAGTTTGTTAATTCTTTAAAGCAACTGAGCGAAGGCGGAGTTATAACAGAAGAGGGCATGGAGGCTCTAAGAAGGGTATCCGGCAAAATCGCTGAGGTGGCGAGGGTTTTATTGCCAGCAACTTTGATGCTTGGTGTTGTTTCGGCTGTAATGGGCTTTAGTGGGCTCGCATTCAAGACTGGTGCGGTTGCACTAAATGAAGGTGCTAAGTTGCTTGGTAGTACTGCTGATATGATGATAGCGGCGGCCCCGAAGTTAGGAGAGGCCGTTAAGATTTTAAGCCCATTGATGCCTGACCTAGTCGATATCGCCATGAGAATCGGTGGGATAGGCGTTATCTTGATAGTAGCGTCTGGATTCTTCTTAGCAGGGTCTGCCATTTTGCTAGCTGGCTCAACAGTTTTTGCGTTGGCTGCCTCCGCTATTAGGCTAGGCTCAGGCTTGCTTTTAACCAGTTCAGAGTTCGTGTTAGAATCTAGTAAAAATTTACAGACAGCAGGCACACTGTTACTGCAGGGAGTGACACAGCTTTTGCCAGCATTGGTTATGCTTATACCCATTAGCGGTCTAATGATAGTCGCTGGAGCATCGATGGTAGCCGGTGGGGTCTTGATGCTATCGGGTTCGACGATGATTATGGTCTCATCATTGGCATTGTTCGGAGCATTGATGATGCTTCAAGGAATAACAGGAATATTCGATACTACTATTGAAAAAGTGTCTAAGCTAGGGCGTGGTATAGAAGGCATTTCATTCGGATTTGCTAACTTAGCTAGATCAGTGCTAATAGGCACAGCTTTACTTAGCGGCATATCATCAACATTGGGCTCTGAGTTAGAAAAATCAACGAGAATCTTAGATCAGTATGCTTCAGTCTTTGAATCAACTGCCGATCGAATTCAGTCGGCTATATCCGATAAGATAATACCTTCAATGAGGGCCGCACAAGAGGCTGGCATCATTGAGACTTTGAGGACAGAGACGATTATTACCAGTCCACCGATGAGAGAAGTCGGCGAGAAAGAGTCCGTAGCTACAGAAGATCAGTCAGCTAATGCCGCCGATGTTTTATCGGCTATTAGTGAGAAATTGTCTACTATCATAAGTAGCTCAAATGCTAAAGACATACTAGATCTATTACGTGATCATTTGCCCAACGTCTCTGGTGAGAGGGGCGATACTGGTTTATCCTCACATATGAATGGGTGGTAAGAATGGAATACGCTGAGGACGATAAGAGGCTGAATAATTTTGTAACATTACAATTCCAGACGGGGGTCGATAAGAATAAGAGAGCCATGTGGGAAAGTGTCGAATTTCAGTTTCCTCCGAAGGTTTTATCGGACAGTAGACGTGGCACGTGGGATGAACAAGACGTAATGGGAACCGAGCCGATCGCTATTTATGGTGGCTCTGGTCCTAGAAATATTTCTATGCAGATTACATACTTAGTCGACGGCGACCGGCAGGGAAGTTGGAATTGTACAAAGATTACCAAGCAGATCAGGCTCATGCGAGGATACTTCCAGAGAATACAAGATTATAAAGCCGCACAGCGAAATTTGGTGGTGAAATTAAAATTGTGGTGTATAGGCGGTAGAACTCCAATGACTTTTAGGTTACGTAGTTGCGACGTGAAGTATGGCGAAACTATGATTACAAATAAGATGCAAAGGGATTCTAGCGTCGAGAGTTCGACATATTTTCCTTTGAGAACTGATGTAACTCTAGACTTAAGTTCCTGGACACAAGGTGCATATATTGAGCCAGGAGCAGACGGTGGAGTAAGGGTAAATCAGGGTGCCAATCAGTTTATTGAGGATTTAGATTTGAATTTAATTGAGGCTTGGTATTAATGAGCTACTCACGCTACACAACAACACCTGAGACAGAGTACGATGGAGCACATACTTATGGCAAGTGGAAATCGTACAATTTTTTGACAGAGTCATTGGCAGAGAATCAAACACGTACATTATATATAACTAATGCTTATGAGGGTAGACCCGACCTAATATCGCAGCAGATATATAATACAACTAAACTAGATTGGGTGTTGATAGCTTTTAACAAGGTACGTAACCCATTAAATTGGCCTAGAGCTGGTGATATTATCAGGTATCCACTAGAATCAGTGGTAATGACGGAGATATTGCAGTGAGAGATATAACGGACGTAACGTGGGATAGATTTTTTACAGAGAGATCTAAACCGTTAGCCGAAAGATTTCCAGGGTTTTACAGAGCCCAGGTAGTTGAAACAAATGACCCATTGAACATCGGTAGGCTACGCATAAAATGCCCTGACTTACATGATTCAACCTTAAGGCCCGGTGATTGCCCTTGGGCCACCACAGCATACGATACTGGTGGATTTAAAGCTGGGAGATTTAGCAGTCATTGTATAGGAGACTGGGTATGGGTATCGTTTGAAAAGCAGCATCCGTATGCGCCTATAGTGGTTGGATCTGCGGACCCAACAAGAACTGCTAATTATAGCCTGCCTAGCGTTCATATAGAGACACCTTCAAGGCTGAACGTTGGTGTGAACGACAAGAATTCAGATAAGCGTTTCACGCGGCTGCAGGACTATAATAAGGATTATTTGCCAAAAGACCGTAGACCAATGGCTCACGGATGGGTCGATAGATATGGAACTATGGACGTTAGCTCATCTGTAGGATACTTTCCAGTAGAGCACGATGTCACACCTCCGCCTCCAGATCATGATGCTTTGCAGAATACGGCCTTTAACTATAATGCTAATAAACCGGTAGTCAATAACCCAGATAAGAAGTATTCTGCGAGAATTACTAAGTATGGACACATGTTTATAATGGGAGATCAAGGTTATTATTGGCGAAAAGAGGCAAACTCAGAACTAGGAGAATTTACTGGCAATGGTGAGCTAGACTTGAATTGGGAGCAGAAGAGGTGGCTAAGCCTTCAGAAATTTATAAATGAAGGCAAACCAGACACAAATAAAAGCCAAAGCGATCAGCGAAGAGTCGAAGTTCAAACTAGATATGGTCATAAAATAGAGATGCGAGATGTAGGGTGGGCTCAAATGGGTCCCATCAAGTCGAAGTCAAGAGAAGGTGAATTTGGTGAACCTAGAGTATTGTCCAAGGAAACTAAAAGCGATCAACGCTGGATTAAGTTAAGAACAAAGGGTGGAATGCTCTTTCAAGCTTATGATAAAGGGTCCGATCCTAGTAAGGATAAATTCATTACACGTAGTAATAGTGTAGAAAAAGGCTTTGGAAGCGAGAAGGAAGATAAATATTGGGCTAATAAGGATGCACGATGGGTGAGATTAGTAACGAGACATGGCTTCAAGATAGTCCTAGATGATAGAGGCTCAAGTAGTACAGATGCTGACAATAAAGAGACACCAAGGGGGAACGGTGTTTTAATTAAGGGTCGTCGTTCTCCAGGGTCGAAAGCTAGGGTAACGAAGGGTGATCCCAGAGGGTTCTTTTGGGAGTTCAATGAGAATGATGCTGCGAATCATACTACTTGGGGTACACCTCTTGGCCTAGCTGTAGAAATGAACGATAGATATCAGTACATGCTTCTAGCAGCTTCGCTTGGGAAAGGATACTCAAAAAAGTATCGTGGCCTTGCTGAGAATGAATTCGTAGGTGAGCCAGCGATGGCAAGGAATCCTGAGCGTAATAGTCATCATCTAAAGATAGACCATGATAATGCCTATATTAGATTTAAAACAAGAGGAGGGCGTGGCACTAAAGCCGACAGGCAAGCAAACCCATCTGGAGTTACTAGGTCAGAATTGAATCAAGGGTTTGAAGCTAGAGATGGTGAAAGGGGCGACGGACCGTGGGTTGAACTTGTAGACAGCCAAGAACGTGGCCTTTGGCTTTCGAAGAAGTATAGAATTGGCGTTTGGCGTGCTAGAAACAGCCGACAGATGTACATGTATATGGAAGAAGATAAAAGACATATTGTCATCTTCAATAACGAACAGGCAGGTAAAATCACATTGTTTTCTAATGCCGATATAGAGATAGTTTCTAATAAGAATATACATTTACAGGCCCAGAACCATATATTTATGAAGGCCGGTCGATCTATTACGATGCAGGGAGGTGCTACTTCATGCCGCTTGGCTAATAATAAGATAGACACCAACGCTATTATCAACGCAGATACGGTATTTGCTAGACTACCAAATACTCTGCCTGGTGCTATCGGCGGTGAGAGTCGTCCCGTGGCTACCCAGGTAGAAACAGTTGATGCGCCAATTTTACCAAGTAAGCTTAAACCATCAGATCGAGGTGAAACATACAATAAGCCATTTGAAGCTTGCCCTAGAGAGGAAATAGAGCATCCGATATGATAGTCAGATATCCAACAGGTTTATATGGAGATCTGCTGCAGACCAGCCAGTCTATTACTTATACAGTAAGCAATCAAGACCCGCCTCGAACTGATTTGATCTATGCTAAGATACCTTTGGGTGTGGTGCTAAAGCAGCGAGAGCCGAAGGATGAAGATGTTGTCGCGAGAAGGAATAAGACTTTTGGTGATCTAATTTATACTATATCGCAGGCTTCTAGGTCATTAGAAGGGAACAATCAGTCTCAATTTGAGATAGGACAGGTATTGGAGTTCAGCGTAGAGACAGGAAAGGATGTAGATCCTATGCTGGTTAATCCGTTGATAGAGATTCAACATAATACCAATATTTTAGATCTAACTAGTCTGGGCTTAACAGAGTCAGAGCAGGGATCGTTGGCTAATATAGTATTGGCCACACAGATAAGTATCACGAATCAGCTAAACAAAATAAAGGAATTACGTTACAACGCAGAACAAGATGTGACGACCAGCCAGAAGCAGATCAACGATTTAAGCAAGGCTATAGAATCGTTAGAGATAGCGTTGAAAAATGCCCCTGCGTATAGTAGCTTGTCGACTGAGTTGCAAGATTTAGAGACTTTAATCGACAAGTTAAAGGGCGAAAGAGATGCTGCCTTTATTAAACGCGATGATGCTATTCAGCAGGCTAATACCTACGCTGGTTTAGCCACAGGCCTTGCTGATGAGCTAAGAAAGGTAGGCCAGTTAGTAAAATGAGTAAGGCATTAGCTTTTGGATTTAACCCACCTTTCTTTGGAGGCCAAGAGAAAGTTTTGTCTCGTCAGGAAGATGAGCGGTTAATTAAGAACGACATATTACAATTATTGTTAACTGTTCCGGGAGAACGTGTACACCGGCCTAATTTCGGTGTGAATCTTCGCAATTTCGTCTTCGAGGCATTAACCGATCAAGATTTATTGATCCTAGAGCAAGAAATAACTGCGAAGCTAAGAACGTACGAAGACAGGGTAACACTCGAAAATTTGGAACTAATACCGGATGAGAATAATTATGGATTGAACGTTAAACTAGTAACCAAGTTGCGGTCAGATCCGAGAATATACATTACAGTAGAGCGATTTTTCAAGGATTTAAATAATGGCTAACGAGACCACAGATACAGCATTCGTATTGCCGCAGGAGCCAGAGCAATATGGTACTGTATTGGTTAATTCGAATTTGAGGAAAATAGACTTTAGCGGTCTTGATTTTGATACGAGTCGACAGGCTATTTTAGAATATATCGCCACATATTTTCCTAACGATTTCAATGACTTCGTAGCCAGCAACGGCATTATAATGCTGACAGAAATCGTGGCTAGTGCTACTGCTAAGCTGGCACTTAGGTCTGACTTGTTAGCTCAAGAAGCAACTTTGCCTACGGCTTTGACTGAAGAAGCAGTAGTGAACCACTTGGCATTGATTAACCAGCGTATAAAAAGACAGAGCCCTGCTACTGTGCTTATCCAGGCTACTATCGACAGGCCTGTCAACTCTGATATCGAGATAAATCCAGGAACGAAATTCCAGGTTTCGGGGCCTGATGGTAAACCTGTAATATATGAGATATATAAGGCACCAGGCGATTACGTTAGTAAGATGTCTATACCGGCAGGCAAAAGAGGTGTAATCCTTTATGCTATTGAAGGTGAATTTGCTCAAGCGACGACCGTTATGAGTTCAGGTGCTGCGAATCAACAAGTAATAATCACTGCCACAAACGCCTTAGAGTTTCCTATATTTATATATGCAACGTTGGGGGGAGTGGTGACAGAGTGGTACGCGATAACAGAGCCAATTGAGAGATACGGGCCTAACGATAAAGTTGTGGAAGTCAATTTTATCGAGGATAAAATTGTACTGCGGTTCGGTGATAACGTCACTGGCTCGATACCGCCCTCAGGATCGAGTATAGAAATACGCTATAGAGTAGGTGGTGGACGAAGAGGAAGACTGGCAGCCGGACAGCTAGAGACATCACTGACTTACACGCCCCTTCCTCCGGCCTCCGCTCCTATTTCCGTGCTATTCAGGAACATTAACGCCTCAGAGGGCGGATACGATAAAGAAACGTTAGAAGAGGCCAAAAGAAGGGCTCCGAAAGATTATGCTCTGCAGAGGAGCATAGTAACGCCAGAAGATTACGCCCAAGCTGTTACTAATTTTAGCCATCCTACCTTCGGCATAATTAAGAAGTCAATAGTCACACTCAGGTCTAGTATCAATGCTAACTTGGTAGAAATATATGTGTTGTCAGAAGGCCAAGATGGTTTGCCTGTGGCAGCAAATGAAGGCCTCAAAAGAGCATTGGCGACCTACATCGACCAATTAAATGTGGCGACTGATAGTATACAGGTTTTAGATGGTAAAATTAAGCCTGTAGATGTTGAATTAAACGTGGTCATCAATAAAAATGCAGACGCTTCTATCGTTAGGCAGAAAGTGGAGAATGCTATAACTAGCTATTTTTCATTAAATAATTGGAATATGGGAGAGGCATTTTACACTTCTCAATTTATAGATCAGTTACAAAGCATTGATGGAATTTCATTTGTTGACTTGTTTAGTCCTAATGATAACATATTACCAACAGGCCAGCTAGGTGACGGAGATCCACTAAAGATAGGATTTAACGAAGTTATTACACTAGGAAGCAGGAAGACGAGTTACTATTATGAGCGAACTCCACCTCCTGCCGGATACGGCAGATGATTGGGTCGATAAATGTTGGGGCAAAACCCGCACTTTAATCGATACTACATATTATTCTAAGCACGAACTAATGGTTAGAGCTGGCGGTTATTGTTCTTTACATTATCACAAATATAGAGCTAATAGCTTTACTGTTACTGGCGGGTGTGTAGATGTAGTTATGTTTATGGGACCTATACTAAAGAGATATAGGCTTGACAGGGACAATAATAAGCTTGTGGTTCCGTCTTTAGTGCCGCATATGTTTATGGTTGTGAAAGATGGGATCATAATAGAAGAGTATTTTAGTGATAGAAAAGAGGGAGAGGTACAGTCTAATGATATATATAGGATAATTGAAGGAGGAAGGACACAGGTTGAGGACTTTGATCATTTACCAATGTCGATTATGAAAGATAAATTATGCATGACAATAATTTAGTATACTGGACAGTTGTATATGACAATAACCCAGAACAGGTGTTTTATTATGTCGACAAAAGTAAGCTACTCGCAAATGTAGAGTCTTCTCTGCATGGGTATAACTTGGAAGACAATGAGATAGTAACAGAAAGTATAGAAAAATGTATGGAGAAGATTAAAGAATATTTTAATATGCCTTGCATACCGATTTTGTTTGGTAGTATGCAGATAGTTATTAATCGTTGGAGCATGGACAAGACCTGCCCCATTCATCAAGTCTTACTTGAGGCGTATGATAAGACAACCGATGACGACTTAAAGGCCAAGATAGATAAATTATTTAATAATTATCAGCCTGATTCGCCTGGATGTAGTTCGTGATATAATTGTGATCTCATCTGTTCCACTATATGAGCCAGCATTTTAGCTACATCGAAATCATGTCCTTTCGAATATATATATGGCATTCCATCTTTAATCATAATTGAGAAAGCCAAGTCTGGCTGAATCTCAGTTATTACTGGTTGTAATCCATCTGAGAAGATTTTGTATCGTTTGTCAAAGATGGCTTTGGCGTTATCTTCAGTACTGTTCTCTTGTGTGTTTGGGGGTACAGAATTGTCTGTCACTAAGTCGTCTTGTATTGATTCTGACATGATTACTGAAGAAAGGCTTTGGACGGTTTATGGGTGGTGTGCTACAGCATATCTACAACACGGTATAAAAATTGCATTCCCAGCCAATACAGACCCACGTAAAACTTATCAGTGGCGTTATCTCAATTCGTTGGTTAATAAGCTCAATGAATGGGAATTTGATGATGAAACGTCTAAGAAGTTTATAGCGATAGCTGTTAGCCAAGCAAAGCAGAAAAAGGTTCTGAACAAAGGCTTGGCTTGCTTTTTACAGAGCAACTTATTAGACATTTGCTATCGTAAACTAACTGCACAAGCTAAGGAAGACTGCAGCAAGTTAGATGCTCTAAAACAGATGAAGACTTGGTTCGATTTACAAACTGGCGACAAAGACCCGTTGCGGTGTCTACTTCATAGATCTAGCCCTAGGGCTTTTTCTAATATAGTAATGTGGCATCAATCTAATAGGATATCGCCATTGTTTATCGCTTTGTCTAAAAGCTGCAGTAAGGCAGTATTCCAATTACAAAGTAACGATATTGAATCTAATCTGCTGCCGAGCCTATCGACATTGTATTTGACGAGGGTTAATTTTTTATCCGAATCAAACAATCTTAATTTCGTTTCAACACTTTTTGGCACTGACTGGAGAAGTAAATGACGGTTTTAGCTGCAAACGACGCTTATCAAGCGATTAGTTATAACGAGAATGCTGAGAATAGAGCCGACAGATTTAGGCTCGACAATGAATTCTTGAAGGGATTTAGAGGCAAGTCTCCAAAGTTCGGCTACAACGGCTTAGGAGAACTTGTTTATTATCGAACATATTCGAGAACAATGCCTGATGGTCGCAAGGAGACTTTCTGCGACACGGTTCAGCGTGTAGTAGAGGGCTGCTTTGAGATCCAACGCAGACACAGCAAGAAGATACACATACCATGGGACTACGATAAAGCTCAAAGATCAGCACAAGAGATGTTCCAAAGGATTTGGGACTTTAAGTTTTTGCCCCCAGGCCGGGGTTTATGGATGATGGGCACGGAATTTATGTGGACAAGAGGATCTGCAGCTTTGAATAACTGCGGCTTTGTCAGCACGAGCGATATTGATACAGACCCAGCAGAGCCCTTCTGCTTCTTGATGGACATGTCGATGCTCGGCGTTGGAGTCGGATTTGATACTAAAGGGGCCAAAAAAGTAAAGGTCAACGAACCGGCACCATTCTCACGGATTCATGTTGTCGGCGATTCACGTGAAGGTTGGGTCGAGTCTGTAAGGCAGCTTATCTTCTCATATACGACTCGATCAGAGGATGGCTTTGTAGACTTTGATTACAGCGAGATTCGTAAAGAAGGATCAGATATCAAAGGCTTTGGCGGCAAAGCATCCGGACCTAAGATTCTTCGAGAGCTTCATGGATTGATAGCGAAGCACTTAGACAAGAAAATTGGGAAGCACTTGTCAAGCGTAGACATCACCGATATTATGAATTATATCGGCAGATGCGTCGTTGCTGGCAATGTAAGGCGTACAGCGGAAATAGCATTCGGAGAAATCGACGATATGGAATATGCGTCGATGAAGAATTACAAGCGGACTCTCAAAGATGAAGACTTAGGAGCGTTTTACGAAGTCACTGGCAATCTCTGGGCAGCAGAGCTAAACCGCAACAAGGATAATGCTTGCCCACAAGCTAAATTATCTGACTTTGAGCTAAACGGCGAGCTAAGAATACCTGAGGATAGATTGATCCCAGCCATCGAGACCTGGAATGCTGTTAATATGCAACGGTGGGCATCGAATAATTCAATCTTCGCCAAGGTTGGGATGAACTATGATGCCATAGCCGAACAAATCGCTGTCAATGGAGAACCAGGATTTATTTGGTTAGATAACGTCAGAGATTACGGGAGAATGAAAGACGGTTATAAGCCAGGTATCGACGGAAGGGTTAAAGGTAGTAATCCTTGTGTCGAGCAAAGCTTAGAGAGCTACGAGCTTTGCAATCTTGTCGAGACTTTCCCAGCTAATCACGACGATGCAGAAGATTATATGAGGACACTCAAGTTCGCATATCTTTATGCTAAAACTGTTACGTTGCTGCCAACTCATAACGCGAGAACTAATCAGGTCACTTTGAGAAACAGAAGAATCGGCTTGTCTCAAAGTGGTATTGCTCAGGCATTTGCTAAATTTGGTAGGAGAAACGTTCTTAATGACTTCTGCGATGCTGGCTACAATGAAATTCGCCGTTGGGATAAGATTTATTCTGAATGGCTTTGTATCCCAACATCTATCAAAGTCACCTCTGTTAAGCCAAGTGGTACTGTAAGCTTGCTAGTAGGTGCTACTCCTGGTATTCACCATCCAGAAGCCAGACACTACTGGAGAAGGATGAGATTAGCTAAAGATAGTCCATTAGTCCCAATCTTGATCGAGGCTGGGTATCACATTGAGCCAGTTCTAAGTGATCCAGATCGTACTGTTGTTGTCAAATTCGCTATTAGTGACCCAAGAGTTCGACCAGTGGCTGATACTACTATTTGGGAGCAGATGGCAAATGCTTCAGATTACCAGTTGTTCTGGGCCGATAACCAAGTATCTTGTACTGTCAAGTTCAAGAATAGCGAAAGAGATCAAATCGCTCTTGTGCTTGAAGCTTATGAAGACAAGCTGAAGGGTATTAGCTTCTTGCCTGCTACGGATCACGGTTATGCACAAGCTCCTTACGAGCCGTGCACAGAACAAGAGGTTATTGAATACAACATGAAGGTCAAACCAGTTGATTATTCAAAGTATTTAGTCGATGCCGTGGGAAGTGTTTATTGCGATAACGATTCTTGTGAAGTCCGCAAATAAAACTCGCTCGGTATATTGTATCGCTTAGGCAACAAGGCATACGATCTTGTTGCCTAAGCAAGAGATGCTGGTGATCACTCAAAAATCCTTAGCCAGCGATTGTAATTATTATCTTCGTTATAGTATTTTAATATTATGATAGCTCGCATAGTCGATAACAAGTTCATACAGCTTCACAGTATTACTGACCATGAGGATCAGGTGTTATGGGAGGCTTTTAGTGTTTCAGAGCCCGGTACCTATATTGACAATTCTTATTATTCTAACTGGGATGGTGTTTATCGCAAGTATAATAGAGCAAGGAAACGGCTTGCCAGGCCTTTGTTAGGCATGCTCCGTGAAGTTTGTGAAAAGCATAAATTGCCACTGTCTGTCGAAGATATACGAGATCCTTGGAAGTATACCACAGTAAAGCAAGAAGATATAGACGAGAACTTCTTAGCTAATATTAAGTTGGAAGACTATCAGATAAATGCTATAAGGAGTTGCATTGACAATGAATGTGGAATAGTCGACGTGCCGACTGGTGGAGGTAAGGGAGAGCTAATTTGCGGCTTTTGCAAGGCTATACAATGCCCTACTCTAATATTAGCTGATCAAAGGGTCGTAGTAAAACAACTCAAAGAGAGGTTAGAACTAAGAGATATTACTGATGATGTTGGTATATTTTATGCCGGTAAAAGGCCAGATGGGCAAGTTATAGTAGTAGGCCTAATTCAAACTTTAACGGCCAATAAAAAGCCACCAGAGCTACCAGATAGGAAAAAGGATGAGACAGATAAAGCATACAAAAAAAGACTCGACCGTTATGAAGCTTCTCTCAAAGCTTTCAAGACTAGGAAAAAGAACGTCAAGTTCTTAAATGAGTATGTCAAGAAAGCAGAGATGATAATTGTAGATGAATGTGACAAAGCTGCAAGTGAGAGTTATAAAAACCTTTTTAGGCATTCATTTCAAGGCCGAAGACGGTATGGTTTTTCCGGAACCCCGTTTGATCCTGATAAACCTGTTAACGAGATTGTAATTAAGGAGCATCTCGGATCTATAATATATAAAGAGCAAAGAGAAACAATATTAAACAGAGGCCGTATAGTCCCAATTACTTATAACATGTTAGCGTTCGGATTGGAAGGCAATCCAAACGAAGGCTCAGCTTATGATATAGCTTATGATGAATGGATAATTAACAACAAGAAGTTCCATCATCTCATTTATAAGCTGTGTGCAAAGTTTAATACAGTAGGTAAGCTAATTCTCGTCGATCGCAAAAACCTCGGTTATTCGCTTAGGGATACCATACAAGAGCATGGAATTGAAGCTCACTTTATACATGGTGACACGCCTACTAAAGAGCGTGACGCTACATTGAAACGGTTTGAAAGACGGGAATTCAGCGTACTTATAGGTGGGAAGATTATTAACAGAGGTCTTGACTTAGCTGGTGGTTGTGAGGTGCTGATACTAGCTGGCAGCAATAAGGATCGATCAGATCTGCTGCAGCGGGTAGGGCGGGCTTTCAGGCGTAATGAATTAGGAAGTAGTAAAATTTACGACTTCTTTTTCAGATGCAATAGATACCTTTACGATCACTCAAAGCAAAAGCTAAAGATTATGGTTAATAATAAGTTCGACACTAAAGTAATATTTCCAGGTGGTGTTATCGATGGATCAGAATTCATTAGTAAACGATTTAGAGTCGATAAGCGACTGCTCGGAAACAAATAAAATAGACCTAACGCCACAGGCCAGTACTAGAAAATTATACTTTATAAACGAAATAGTGGAATGGCAACTAACACAATATATATGGACCGGTTGTACTGATGTAAAACTGCGTGATGAGATAATGTCACACGCAACAGAACTAATCCGGCAGATAATAAGAAAGCAAGGTTTACATCAGATCTACCCAGGCCAGGATGAATCATCATTTGGCGACCTTTTACAAACAGCATGGGTACAAATAGAAAGAACGTTATATAAGTATCGTGCTAGGCCGCATTGCAGGAGATGCTACAACCCAGATAGGCCTAATGACTCAGTGCTATATAATCCAGGTGTCGTTGAATATGGTATCAAGACTATAGAAGATACTATTACAATGCATGATGGTAAGTGCCCTAAGTGTAGGTATGCTTTATACGACATACCAATAATTAAGCCAGTGCAAGGTCTTTTTGCCGGTACAGAAACAATTCTTTATCGGGGTATGTCTAAAGTGTTTAATATGTGGTCTCAGGTCGCTAGAACAGTAATATTAGCACATATCAAGAAAGAAGGCAGAGATAGAAAGAATTCAGGGTCATATGTCAGTCATTTAGGCAATAAGCAGAAACCAATATCTGGCATTATAGAACGTTTCTTGAATGAATTGCGTGAAATAAATCGTTTTGACGATACGAATTTAAAAATAATAGAGGCCTTAGAGCAGATTATAAACAATGATGAAAAGCCGCATGACGGACTAATCAGCAAGCTAGTTAATCAGTCTGGATTTTCAAGGCAAGCAGTGACAAACTTCCTGAAAGTGACAAAGTTACGTAGCTTTGAGTTGACTGACTCTCCGGTTAATAGAACGATAGAGCCTAAGATAGATAATAGAAAAGCTGCCTTAGAGGTCGAAGAAGAATAACTCTATCAAATATATGTTATCCAAAGGAGAACAGTATGAGCATTTTCGAAGACCAGTTAGAGCATTCGTTATCACAAGTAAACATTCATAGGACTTTGAATCAGCAGTTAGTTAACCTTCTAGAGGGTCAGTCTCTCGATCCAGCAGCGTTGATCGATGTGAGTTTAAATGAATGCCTCACAGAGGGGTTCGGAGAGGGCTTGAAAAATAGACTTAAAAATATGTGGTCAGATCTTGTATGGCAAAGGCCGAAAGATCAATCGAAAGTCGATAAGAGTGCCGAGCGTGCCAAAGCTAAACAAGATAAAATTTCACAGCGAGCACGACAGAAGGCAGATAGAACCGCTAGCAGAGCACAGGCAGCATATGCTAGAATGCCTGAAGATCAAAGGCGGGCTGTAGCGAAGTATGCTAACCAAAACAACCAGTTGGCAGCTTTAACTACTAAAGTTAAAGATTACTATAAAAATCAGGTAAATAATTTATCGCGTAACGCCTATCAGATGGCAGATGACTCGACATCGCAGGGTCGTAACTTGCAAACTGTGTTATCAGCTTTACATGATCGGCTAATGGCTAGCATCGAGAATTGGACCCCATCTTTGGCTAAGGCTGGAGAAAAGGGGTATACCAGACAGTCTTCCGGCTTATATAAATCAGCTGGAGGTATGAATGACTACTCAATCTAAGCCCGACAGTTTGGATGTCGTACTGAAGAAGATCGAAGAGCAGAAAGTAACTGTTAGCGATTTTAATCAGTTGATTTCCGAGTCTACTCCGGAGGCTATAAGAGATCGTCTAAGGCGGCGTACTCTCAAAAGCGAGACAGAGTCTCACATAGACAATAAAACCGGCCATCAAGGCATGAGTTTACCGCATTTTCAGAAGCGAGTAGCACCGAAAAGAAAGCCAGAAAATCAGCAAAACCATGGAAGGTCTAAAGTGGCTAATAGGCATAGCCAGAGAACGCAAGCTAGACAAAGAGCTGCTACTGAATCTACTACTAAGCCATCGGCTAATACTGAACCAGCTACTACACCAGCGTTGTTGGAAGGTACTGGATTCGACTTTAAGCTGAGCCGCGATAATGCAGGCCTAACTATGATCATAGAGCACAATGGTCAAGAATTAGCTAGAGCAAAGCATAATAAGAATACTAACAAGTGGGATATAGTAAAGCCCACAGATGATCAGGTCAAATGCGTGAGCCTGGTCCAATTTGATGGTTACGACTGGAATACACTTTTCGGTGCTATTTGATGGAAGATTTAGACTCGCTATTGCAGCAAATTGATGAGCTTGATGCAAAAGCTGGTGAAAGTATACAGGAACCGGCTCAGCCATCTGAATCGTTTGCGGAATCAGATTCAATAATCGATCCAGACGATCCGATTTTGAATAAAAAGATTGAAGAGAAGATTACGATAGTAGATGTACAGGATGACATAAAAGTCAATTTAGATGTTATTCCAACAGAGATTACTCCTGTTGTGCAAGCAGAAGAGCCGTTGATAGATATTAAGAAGTATCTAAACAAGCTCGATACTGTTACTGATTCTATTCTGGAATCATGTAATGCTGATAGGCAAGAAGCACAAGACATTATAAATATGTATAGGAGAGAGATTGATTCTGCTATAACGAATTCTAGGCAACCTCAGAGGATGTTTGTTGATGGCTTGGTAAAGGCATTGGAAGTAAAGTCTAATGTAAATATGACAGCGGTTAAAGCTTTAGAAGCTACAGCGAAGATGATCGCTACTACCAAGGCTGGTTCTAGTGTGCAGGTCAATAATTTAAACGTAGGACCAGGCAATAGCTCTGATTTAGAATCTGTCCTGGCATTGCCTTTGTCCCAAGACGATGAATACTAATGGCTATAACATCGCAACAGAAACAAATAATTAAAAATTGCCAATCATCTGTAACATATTTCTTACGGAATTATGGTAAGATCAAGCATCCATCTGCTGGTATCATACCATTTTATCCATTTTCTTATCAAAGAAGAGCTATTAAAGCTTTCAGGACGAATAGGCTGAATATATTTAGGAAGTGCCGACAAGCAGGTGCTTCAAAAATCGCTGGCGCGTTTGCTTTGTGGTTCGCGATGTTTAATAACCACAAAACAATTCTAATCGTATCGAGAACTGACGAAGATGCGATGGGTTTCTTGCGGGAGCAGATAGTCTTCTTATTCGAGCATTTGCCTGAGTGGATGCAGAAAGTATGGAAGCCTACCAAGCTCAACGAGCACGAGATTATGTTTCCTAATGGCTCTAGGATAAAGAGCCTTACATCTCACCCAGAAGTATTGCGGTCTAATGCATCATCGTTAAATATTATTGACGAAGCTGCGTTTATTCAGGGTATGGAAGCTATGTGGGCTGGTGGCTGGCCTACGCTTCAGCACGGTGGTAACGTCATCGTTATTTCTACGACCAATGGTGTTGGCAACTGGTATTGGGCGACTTGCACTGAAGCAGAAGCTGGTGCGAACATGTTCAATCCGATAGTTATTAACTGGTATGACATGGACTGGGTCATTGAATATACTGACCCAATATCACGAGAATTTAAGAGAATAGCACCTTTAGATGGTATCAAGAAATGTACGACAAAAGAACAGATCCTAAAATATGGACCATACTGGTCTCCTTGGCTGGAACAGCAATATAAAGCATTGCAGTTAAAGGGCGAATCGCATAAATTTAAGCAAGAAATTTTAGCATCATTCATAGGTTCTGGTAACACGGTACTGCCAGAAGAAGTGCTAGCATACATTGCTACGACGGTCAAAGAACCGGAGATGAAAGTTTGCGGTAGCCAGACTTATGTCCATCCTATCTCAGGAGAATCTGAGCTGCTAGACTTCGATTTTGATGAACCAGAAGAGGGTTTATGGATATGGCAAAAGCCGGTATTAGCTAAGCCTGAGAAGAGACGTGGTAATGAGATAATTGAGGCTAGCTCTCCGGCCCATGCCTACGTGATGGGGGTTGATACGGCTACTGGTAAAGGCAAAGACTTCCACGCCATTGAAGTTTTCGACATATACACCAGAGAGCAAGTTGCAGAGTTTATGGCTCGATGCTTGCCTAGGGATTTAGTAAAGTATATTGATCGTATAGGCAGGTGGTATAACTGTGCATTGGCCGTAGTCGAAAGCAACAATGGCGGCCATATAATAATAGATCAGCTACGTTACGACTACATGTACCCTAGATTATATCGCAAGAAGGACCTCAATGATAAGCCTTCTGCCGGAACAAGGAAAAAACAGCGGACATTAAAGGTAGCTTCATACGGCTTCGCAACCACGTTAGCAAGTAAGCCTATTTTAAATCAATATTTAATGAACTATATAAGGGATAACGCAGAAGATGGGTATACTATTTATAGCACCAGATTGCTAAAACAATTTCATACGTATGTTAGAAAGAGAGATCGTCTGGGGCATGATACCTCTAGGACGGAAGCGGAAGAAGGTGTTGGTAATTTCGATGACTTGGTTATAGCTACAGGTTTAGGGTTGGTCGGCACCGCAGACTCGTTCATAGTAGATGCTGGTAACATGACACCTTTTAATGCCGAAAACAGTTTTAAGAGTATGACTGGACCGACTATATTAAATAATGATACAGTTCTTAAGAACACAGAGGATTGGTCTAAGAGCGGTGGTCAGACTCTATTAATGCCGATTGCATTGGCTCCGGATGAGATACCAGAAATAGCCGCTCAGAGGGTGATAGATAATTACGCTGTACAGCTTGGTGGTATACCAATAAGTGAGGGTAAACCTATAGTTACCCCGCAAAAGTATTTTTATGAGCGAAAATAGCTATTCAATTATTATACCCACTTACAATAATTTTAAATTTATCGATGAGTGCTTGAATTCTGTAGTTAAAAGCTTTAAAAACCGTGATTATGAGATATTGGTAGGAATAGATAATTGCCCTAAGACTAGGAAGCTATTGCTTTCAAAGAGCTATCAGAACACCAAAGCATACTGGTCTAATGCTAACGTTGGGCCGTTTACAATTAAGAATAATCTGGTTCAGATAGCTAAAAATGATTATCTGGTGTTCTTTGACTCAGATGATATAATGTATGAGAGTTGTGCTGCCGAATTACATAATGTATCAAGCAATAAACGATATATTCGTTTTAAGTATGATCAATTTATGCATAGCAAGGGCCAAAGCAGCAAGTCTTTGTGCGGTTTATCATTTGCTGAAGGTGTCTTTTGTATTGAATCGGCATTATTTAAAGAATATGTCGGCTTTATGCCTTGGCGTTGTGCGGCAGACTCCGAGTTTTATCTTCGTTTGCGCAATATGGGTGAAGATTATACTGTAATAGGCGAGCCATTATTTTTGAGGAGGCTGCATGGCGATAATTTAACTATGAGCCAGGATACGAATCATGTATCGGTTATCAGGAAGGGCTATATAGAAATTATTAACAGTAGGTCTGCAAGCGGTCAGTGGGATAACCCAGAAATACACAAGATAGAATTGGAGTTATTATGAAGTTTAAGCTACCTGATTTCGACTGTTCGAAATACCCCAAAGTCTACGCTGGCACTGGGTCAAGGTACGCTACTGCTACTGCTGTCGCATATGTAAGTAATAATCAGCTACTTGCTGCCCAGTTTTTAAATAGAACTATTTATTTGTTAAATTTAGAACATAACGGTTCACATACAATTGTCAGCAGTACTAAAACAACTTACTACCCTGACTTAATGGATTATAAGGGAGGCTTAATTGCTACAGCGAATTTTCCTTCTCTTGAATTTGCAGATGGGTCTTTGTCTTTATTCAGATTAGAAGGATCTAAGATAGTCCACGACAAGGATATTGTTCTAAAGGGCATGAGGTGCCACGGCTGCCGAATTATTGACGAAAACACTGTTATAGTGACGAATACAGGCGATAATAACAGAGGCTTACTATTTGTGAATACTAATACAGGCTCATATGAGCTTTTCGATGATTTTCTATATTATCCTAAAGACATACTTATAAGAGGTAATAGTCTTTATATAAGTAGCTCGGCTAGTAGGCCTAATCTCAAACCGGTAGAAATACTTGATTCTATATTATATAGATTTAATAAAAGCACTTTGGAGAAGGAATCGGAGCTAGTCTTCCACGGTCAGACAGATGCTATAGCAGTCGATGAGAATGATATATTTATAACATTGCAGGGACAGCATTGTTTAGCTTATTTAACAGATCTAGAGGAGATAAAATTCGTAGGTTATATAGGCGGATATGATTTCCCGCATGGTATAGCTTCTAAAGCTGGTAACATCTGCGTGAGTAACTATGGCGACAATACTATTGACATACAACACAAGACAACTTTAATACAAAAACAGGCGGTATAAACCGCCTGTAACAAAAGTCATCTTAAGAGCAGTGTCTTACTTTGATTCGATGTGGAATTTGCTAACCGCTTCTTTAAGATATTTCAAAGCTTTGACTTTAACCACGCTATAAGCAGGTTTGGCCTCGACTTTCACTTCTTTCTTTGTGAAAGGCGAGATTTTGACCCCGGCTTCAGTGGCTGGCTTATCGACCTTGTTGATCTTTACAAGCCCTGGTAGGGTAAAGGTACCTGTTATGTTTGTTTGTTCTATCGCAACGGAAGCGAGAGCATCGAGCACCGACTTGACTTGATCGACGCTTAATTCACAAGTACTTGCTAAGCGTGATCTTAACTCTGATAGAGTCATTGGTTTTTGTTGTTCCGACATAATTCCTCCAGTAAAAAAGAGACCATATATTTACTATTGATACTTATTCAACGTAACACAAATATAGCCTATGAAACTTAATCACATATTAAAAGAAATACGATCTGGGTTCATTTATCCTGCAAATCACAAGTTAGATGTTATCAAGAGATCTAATAAGCTATCTGTAGTGCTAGGCGAAGAATATAATAGTAAGATTATTGTGTACAAGGGAGTCTCTAAGACTACCGGTTTAATGAATTGGCCGGTCCGCACCGTTGGCGGTGTCGGTTATCATATACCAGGCTTTATGTCAGTTTATGATATCGCTGTGGTTTATTCAGAACCATCATTGACTGGTTCCGACGACCAGCACTCGATGATAGTGAAGGTAGAGTTAGATAGTAAAGAGGTAGAGAATCGCTCCGAGGAGTATGCTGAATGGTGTCGTGACAATAACATATCGAAACCGGACATTAGTGTAAATCTTCCTGAACATTGGAGAAATGATAAAAAGATTTGGACAATTGTAGAAAGCGGCTCTGGCCATAGCGGTGTAAGCTGCTATGGTAATGCGAGTTTTGTTTATTCGGGTATACCAGTAGAATATGAAGTCGTGAAGTACTACGAGAATCAGAATGAGTGGGAGGAGGATAATATGGCCCTCCTTAGAAGCTGGCAAGCTGGGGTTAAAAAGTGAGAGCTGATGCATTCAACGCTAGATTACCATGTAAATATATGATACATTGCATAGCTTGAGAACTTGAAGAATCATTAATTATGCCTAATAATTGGTTGGTATTTGATAGAATCAGGGCCTTAACTAGGCAAAACCAATTATATCAAGCCGAGCGCACATATCAAGACCAGCCTAGCATAGACAGGCTGACAGCCGGTGGCGAGTTCTTAGATATGAATCAGCAGGCTGCAATATTGGATCAAACCAATTTGCAGATCAATAGGCTTGAAAGGTACAAGGATTACGAGCAGATGGATCAAATGGGCGAGATTAGTCTTGCTCTAGATCTATATGCGGACGAGACGAGCTTAGTGGACCCTGAGAGGAAGCACACATTAGTAATCAGGGCGAGAAATAGAAGACTAAGAAAAGAATTAGAAAATTTATTCTTTAATATATTGAGATGGGATACTTACAATAGGCCCACTACTAGATATCTCTGTAAGTACGGCGATGCACCATTTGAAGTGATATTAGACGCTGATCGATCGGGCGTGTCATCTCTGAAGTTTATGAATGTCTATAACTTCACAAGAATTGAGACCAGATACGGCGACTTAGTCGGCTTCTTTTATATGGATGCACTCTATCCAAGGCCGCAATTCTTACACCCCTGGCAGGTAATGCATTTGCGATTGACTAGCTTTGAGAATATCTATCATCCTTACGGTCGGGCAGTATTAGACGGCGGCAGAAAGGCTTTTAAGCAGCTTAGGCTGATGGAGGATGCGGCCTTAATATATCGGATAACTAGAGCCCCAGAAAAGAGAAAATTTAGTATACCTGTAGGGAATATTCCTCCAAAGGAAGTGCCTGAGTACATGCAGATGATTGCACGTAACTTCAAAAGGCAACGATTTTACAATCCTACGACTGGCACATTTGATGAAAGATATTCGCCGTTAATACAGGAAGATGATATCTTCTTACCACGTCGCCCAGACGGGTCAGGTCCAGACATAGATGTCTTGCCTGGTGCAGAGAATCTGGACCAGATCGCCGATATTGAATACTTCAAGAAGAAGATGATAGCCCCTATGAAGATACCATTCGCGAGAGTGGGAATTGGAGAGGGCGGTGGAGAGTCCAGCGAGAAATCGTTATCTCAATCGCATGCTGAATTTGCTAAGGCTGTGCAGTGGATACAGAGAGAAGTCGCAACAGGCTTAACCAAAATAGCCATTATCCATCTAGCATTAAGAGGATACAGAACAGAAGATTTAAGAGGCTTTGAACTTGCCCTGACAGCCACTTCTGCTATGGAAGAGCTGTACAGGATCGAAACCTGGCAAACAAGAGTTGGTGTGATGGCAGATCTAAAGGAACTTGGATGGTTCCCCAAAGAATGGATCGTCACACACTTTACTGATCTTTCGCCAGATGAGATCGAAGAACTGGAGGAGATGGAAGGTATAGCCAACACTCCAGATGAGCAGCAAGGGCAGATAGGTGGTGCACCATCTGGTGGATTGGGAGGAATGGGTGGTCTGCCTCCAGATATCGAAGAAAATGACGAAGAAGCAGAAGCACCGCAGGCAGAAGCCGAACCTATGCCTGGAGCAGCCATGGAGGGATTAGACTTAAGCTCTAGATCAGAGTTATTGCTTGAGATGAAGAATGCTGATAATAGACAACAACGACAACGAATTTTGAAGCGTTGGGCTGATAGACTCGGCAGACTTGCTGAAAGCAGAGAATTTAGTTCAGGATTCGACCATATATTAGAATCGAAGGAATTAGATGGATTATCGAGGAAAGAACAAGTATCTCATGAATCCGGCACTATATTAGAATCTATCACTGACCCAAACTTAGATGGTGATAATATATTGGTTCGATGGTCAGTAGATAAGAAATTACGCGATGAGACAATTAAAGAAACATATGATCTGTTGGTCGGCGAAGAACTTGATGTCGGCGATGATATTGAGGAAATCCAAGAAGAGGATTTGCCGATTAAAGACTGAAGCAGATATTATGTTCGTTCAAAATTAGACGTAGTCATCTAAAACGTAATTCATATGATAGAAATTAATCTATCTGAAGAAAGCGTGATACTAGGAGTTAAAGAAGCATGCCAAAGCCGGTGAAAATCGATAGTCGTAAGTTTTTGAGTGCCATCAATGAGTCTGCACAAGCGAATGTGGCACTTTATGAAGAAAAGGTTAGCCAGCTAGGACGCAGTGCCGGTAAAAGCTGGAAGCTGGCTTCTTTAAACAACAAGAGTTTGTATATTGAAGACTCTCAAAGCAACACTTATTACGTTGCAGACCATAGCAAAGAACATGGTAAGGTAACAATCACGAATATTAGACCGCTCCAGATCGTTGAAGGCGAGAAAGAGGGCCTGTTCGCAGAGAACTGCTTAAAGCTAGTGCAAGCTATTTCTGAGAACGATCAAAAAGGAATGCAGACCGTATTCGATCGGATGAAAGCCCAGAGATTTTCTTCGCGAGCAGTGCCTCATTCAGGATCTGTAAAATGCAAGGATGGGGTTCTACGTAAGATTAATATTGTCCCAGAGAGTGCTACATTCACTGAAAGTGAAAGACGCAAGTTAATTTCGACGATTGTTGAAAGCTTGTCGGACAATGTGATCGTAGAGAACGGCAACATCGTAGGTGGCACATTTAACGACGGCGAACCGATCAAGCTTCCAGTGACCAAGTGGGCATCAAGGAAACTTGTAGCCAAGCGGATGTTAGAATCTGCAAAGAACGCATACTGGTCAGAAGGATTCCAAAAGAGAATCTACGATATCTCACGGTTAGTCGCTGAGTCGAAAATCGAACAAGCTGTACATGCCGTTGCTCCATTCTTGGACGAAATGGAAGAGTTTACTCTTTTAAACCAGAACCAATGGCAGGAATTGGTGGAAAACGCATTAGCTGCAAATGCTGTTTTCAATCAACAGCTATGCGAAGACACAGCGACTTTGATGTTCAAGACGAACATGCGAATTAGCCGCGAGAAGATCGTGAAAGAATGGCGTAACATTGCTGTGAAGACAGAACACCCTGTTTTAGCGGAAAATGTGAGCGTTCTGGCTGATTCGCGCAATTTTGAGTCTTCCTATCAGAAGTTTTTATCTCTGATCTTTGAAGCCGTATCGAACAGAGAAATAACCGCAGAAGCTCTAGCTACTACTTTAGAAGTTTTGAAGAACAAGACTCCTAAAATTAAAGAGTCTCATGATTTGTCCAGTAAGCTTGACAACTTGGTAGCACGCTTGAAAGATTCGAACTTAGATGATGCTGCGATCTACGAAGCAGAAGACTTAATAGCGACAATCCAAGAAGAGCTAACAGCTAACGACTCACTCCAAGATTTTGATCAGATGCCCGGATTGGGCGGAGGCGATGCTGGGTTAGATGTAGAGGCAGGTAGCGGAACACCGGTAATCAACATTAACTCTCCACTCATTCAGATCGGTGGAAGCAGCTCGGCAAGTGGCGATCAAGGTGAAGATGATCTTAGCGATCTAGATATGGGCGAAGAGATGCCAAGCGAGGAGGAAAGCTTGGATGACTTACTTGGCGCAGCCCCAACGCAAGCACCTGCCGCTCCTGCTGCTGCACCAGCACAGGCCCCAGCTGCTCCTGCAGCCGCCCCCGCTTTTGAAAGCAGACTCAAAGGCCGTGCTGTGAATGAGTCTCGTCCGGTTCATTATGAGATGAAAGACGAAAATGACGATGACATGCCAGGTGAGGAAGAAGAGATTGAAGAATCCAATGATCCATATTCTTACAATGGTGGCTCTGTTGTCGAGCATACCTTGTTAAATGACTATGGTTCTCCTGTGATATCAGACAGAGCAGACTTGGCTAAGATCACCAACGTCATGAGAAGATTAGCTGTCACAAGAAGACTTACTGGTGAGATGCTAGAGCACAATCTGCCAAGCATGGCTGAAGCGAGTATCAAAGCATTAGGCATCAGACTTCATGAATCGAAGATGCCGAGAGCTATTGAACAAGCAATCGAGTTGTTCAATGAAGAATCAGGAAAGAATCCTTTCCCTGGGGCTGCACCGCCTTTCGGCAAGAAGTCTTCTGTTGATAATGATGGCGACGGCAAGTTCAACTGGGAAGATGAAGATGAGAGCGAAGACGATAGCGAAGATGAAGGAATGGCTGAAGAGCAATACCATAAGCCAAGCATTCCACAGAGAGGATACAAGAAAGCTAGCGTTCAACAGTTAGAAGAGGGTATAGCTTGGGGGACTTCTCAAGCAGATGCTGTACTCGGTGAGTATCGTGGTGTCCCATTCATCTTCGACCATGGTGGAGATAATCAAGCATTATCACCAGTAATCTTGAGTGAAGATGGATCGGTCGAAATTCCAATTCCAGCTAATCTGGTGGAGAGTGCTTTCGCTGCTGCTAATATGGCCAGTGGATCAGGAGAAGCATTCTGTCAATGGCTTGGCGGTTCGATCGAGCAACTGCGTCCTATTACTGACGACGAGGATTTGTCGATCAGTGAGGCGATGGCAAAGATTACTACTGGCCCAGATGGGTCGATATCAGTCGAAGTTTCAGATGACGTTGAAGTCAATGAGCTTGGGGACGATATGGACGATATGGACGATATGGGCGATATGGAAGATGAGGGAGAATCAGAAGCAGAATTTGACTTAGACAATGACGGTGAAACCGATGTAGAAGTCGAAATGGACGACGAAATGCAGCCAGTTGATGCAGTGGATGTCTCAGTGGTAGATTCAGAAGCTGGCGACGAAGATGAGATGCCAGATTTTGACGATGAAGAGTCCATGGATGATGACGGCTCAGATGAGTCAGAGGACTTCGGCGACGAATCTGATGAAGACGAAGGCTTGGCAGAGGACAATGATATCACTGATCCAAAGAGTGCTAAGTACGCGAAGCACACGAAGGAGAACTTGCGTGATATGCCGACACCAAAGCTCCCAAAGAAGTCAGATGACCAACTAGACAAACTCGGACCGACGCTTAAAAACGACGACGGTTCGGGCACGAAACCACCAGTAGCAAGGAAGGGCAGCTAGCATGCTACCAAGTCGCAGTGCTTATATTGGTAATGGGATGATTATCGATAGGAAACTGATAGCAGAAACTGGTGTAATACCAGTAGGTCTACAGCTGATTACAGATACCTTCCCATTCCAAGTCATCGATAAAAAAGAAACGGTGACAGAAGATGTAAATGGTCGAGAAGTACCGGTGATGAGAGTTACCGGCCTTTTCCAAATGGGCGATAAGGAAAATGCTAACCAGCGTTTTTACTCTACCAAAGATGTTTTAGCTCCGGCTGTACAAAGCATCCAAGAAGATGTAAGTGGTAGGGCGGTGATGGGCGAGTATGATCACCCCGCCGATGCTAAGATCCACTTAGATCGCGTAAGTCATCTCATAACGAAAATATGGATGGATGGACGCAAGGTCTTTGGAGAAGCTGAGATCTTACACAAGTTACCACTAGGTGCATGCCTTAGAGGACTATTCGAGCATAAAGTTCGAGTCGGTATCTCTTCTAGAGGCGTTGGTGACATGGAGGTAGCTGAAAACCACGGGCAACAGATCTACCGCGTCATGCCAGGCTATGCTTTCGTTACTTGGGACGCAGTAGCAGAACCATCGGTTAGCGGAGCTATCCTTAATATTCAAGAAGGTCTGAACAGACGCTTGAATCCCATTAAGAAGTTACGGAATCAATTTACGCCAGAGACTTATAACAACTTGGTAGTAGAAGAAATAAACGACTACTTCGGGTTGAATAAGAGAGGCCCAAAATCAGGTTTGAATACTAGAAGCTTGCGAACGCGTAGCTAATATTATTCGTGCAAAAATAATTTCAGCAGTTCCAGGAGCAATTTGACTATGAAAATCAAGAACCTTTTAGTTAAGGCAGGCTGTAACCCAGAGTTGGTTGACAGCATTGTTGAGTCTTTGGAAACTTACAAAGCATCTGTCAGAGATGAATTTGAAGCAGATTTCAAGGCTCGGATTGAGCAGGCAAAGAAAGTCTGCCTGGAAGAAACTGAAGCATACAAGAGAACACTCGCGAAGCGAGTGCAGACCTTTTGTGAGACGAAAACTGCTGCTGTTGAAGCAAGCGTTGCTAAGCAGTCGGCCCTTAATGAGTCTGAAGCAGCCTCCAAGCTACGCCAGTTAAGCAATATGCTTAGCGGCTATGCAATGAATGGTGCTGATAATGGACAAATTACAGCCGCGTTGGGTAAAGAAAAACGCAGAAGCCAGCAGTTGAGCGAAGAGAAGAGTAAGGCGATTGAAGTCGCTAACCGTCAAACCGAAATTGCCAAAAAGGCTCTTAAGGAAAACCGACGTTTAGCTACTGAGTTAGCGAACGCTAAGAAGCAAATTGCAGAGGGTGTAGTACCTCAACGCAATTCTACGCGGATCGACGAGAGCCGCAAGCCTGCTTCGACCCCACGCACTCACCGCCCAACGCTTCTTGAGAATCAGGATCGGAGAGCTAAACCGGCACAGCCAACCGCTCTTAATAAGCGGACTGGCATTTCGGCCATTGCTGAAACAATGGACACTGACCTGATCTAATAGTAGATCGATTGTCGAACCAACAAAACCCAACGCCAGGAGAAACTGAAAATGGCTTTACGTTCAAGAATGGTACAACGCGGTGGTCGGCACCTCGTTGAGAGCACCAATGCAAGACGACCTATTAACGAAGTCGTCGATCCACACGCTGCAAGCGTTATGCGGGAGTCGAAGAAGAACGGCCTCGTTAAAAAGTGGTCCCCAGTTCTGCAGAAATGCCAAGAAGTCACGCCAGGTAAATTTGGCTTGATGGCGGCAATTCTGGAGAACCAGTACAACCACAACAGCCCAACCAATCGTTCGATCATTCTCGAAGATCAAACGACCACTGCGAACATTGCTGACTTCACCCGATTCGCCTTGCCTCTGATTCGCAAGTCGTATCCGAAGCTCATCGCTGATAACCTTGTCGGTGTCCAGCCAATGAGCCAACCAGCCAGCTTGATTTTCTACATTCGATACCGATACGCTTTGACCAAGGGTCAAACTGTTGCTGGTACTCAAATCATGCGTCAGAACACGGCTCAAGGATATGCTCGCCAAAACGGTTGGGCACTTGATCCGTACTACTCGTCGCAAGAAGTCCGTGGCGAAGACGCTACGATCGTCGGCGGCACAGTAGTTAGTGCTACTCTCGCACACCGACCTGTATTGGCCGGTACCGTGATGGTCGAGGTTTTTGCTAGCGAAGCAGATGCCAGCCCAAGCTGCGACGATGCTGAACCATGCTTGCGAGTTACTTTCGATGCCAACGGCGATGCCGACAACGTCATCATCGGCGATTGCACCGATTTTACCTCCACGATCTCGGTAGACGTTTCGACCCCAGGTGCGACAGCTTTCAACCACACCACCGGTGCAGTACAGATCAGCCTTGACGGCGGATCGTTCCCAGTTGGAGCTGTTGCTCGCGTCAATTACGACTATGACCTCGAAGCGAATCCTTTCCAGCCAGAGGTGACTCTGAGCATCGATAGCGATTCTGTCGCAGCGATTACCAGAAAGCTCAAGACTTCTTGGTCGCTTGAAGCCGCTCAAGATCTCAAGGCCGTCCACAACATCGACGCTGAAAGCACGCTGACCGATCTGATGGCTGATGAAATGGTCGCCGAAATCGACCGGGAAATCATCAATGACCTCATCATCGCTGCTGCTATCCGTGCTAACCACAACTTTGCGACTGCTGCTGGTGCCTCGGTTAACTTCACCGACCGCAACATCGCCCTGATGTACAAGGCACTGGAAGTCGCGAATATCATCCACAGAACCACCCTCCGTGGTCCTGCGAACTGGATGGTTATGTCATCCGACATCTGCTCGAAGTTCGAACAGCTTAACGACTTCCGAGCATCCGATGCTTTCACGACTGAAGGCGTTGATGTCGGGATTATGAACGTTGGTACGATCCAAGGCAAGATGAAGATCTACAAAGATCCTCTCTTCCCGAACTGCAAGATTTTGATGGGCTTCAAGGGATCTAGCGTTTTGGATGCTGGTTACTTCTACGCACCATACATTCCATTGCTCTCGACCCCAACCGTTCTCGATCCGAACAGCTACACTCCGTCTAAGGGTATCATGACCCGATACGGCAAGAAGCTCATTGAAGACGGTGGTCTTTACTACGCGACGATCAACGTCAGCAACCTGTAAGCTGTTGATATTCGACTAAGCTACTTAGAAATTAAGAAAGCCGATCAGAGATGGTCGGCTTTCTTCGTATTATGATGTTGGGCACGATAATAAATAACCAACATGTGTGTATTGTCGTAGCATGGAAAATGCTATACTCGATTACTTACGTAATAACCTCAAGCTCGATCGTCAAGACTTAATTGCTGTAGTGACAACAGGTTCTTCTGCTGAAAAGCGATACTATGCTCTAAGTGATCAGATAGACTTCCATAGATCAGAGGCTTGTCGGCATGAAAACGGCAATGGGATTCTTATTGAATTGTATTACACAAAAATAGCAAATTCTTGTCTTGCTAATGCTATCGTCCCAGATTATGACAAACGTATCGGTAACTTCATTACTATTCAAGTTACCTTAGACTTCGTCAAGATAACTCATTATGAAGACACTTGGTTTAGCGATCAAGCGTTTCCAACGGGATTAGAGCCTCCATTCCCGGCGACTGAGTATATTTGTATTCATGATCAACAGGTATTAGATAAGATAATTAAGAAAGTATTAGGATTTTTAAGATAGCTGCGATATTCATTATACGTGTTCTTGCCAGGTGACGGCCCCAACAGCATCGTCGTTGTTGTTGGTAGCAATTGCTGCTAAACACCAGATATCAGAGATGCCTGATATTGATCTACCGAGCTGTTGGCTAAAGTCAACATCCGTACTGCTCACGCTAGCCGTGCCACCCTTATTCGAGCCAACAAATATTCCTTGGTCTAAAATATGGCCACCACTTAGTGCTGATGCAGAAATATCATATTCAACAGAACTCGTAGAGCCAGCAGAGGTCCAATTGGGGTCTGTCAACGTTGGATTGAGAATTAGCCTATATCCAAACGCAGCTTGCTGTAAACCGTAAATGTCAAATTTTGTAGGAACTACGATGCTATCTATATTTGATGATTTTAATCTTAAGCATACCAAAGGAGTATAATCTAACTGGCTTAAGTTTTTACCAGAGAGACTGGTTCCTATTGCCCTGCTGATGCTGCGATTGGCATAGCCACCTTCAGATATGACCGTAGAACAAATGGCCTTCATCGAACCAGATGCCCCCGATGACGAAATTTCATATCTGACTGGTAAGCATGCAGTGGTCATGTAGACTTTATCGAGTATATTCGCATGATGGAATGTATGACATATAATGAAATTGCCATCAATAACAAAGCCAGACCGCACATCGCCCACGCCTAGCCACTCGACATCGCACCACCAGATCTGTGCTTTGCTAAGATCAAGGTTTATACCGCTTGGCCCATTCCCGTCGAGGCGGTCTCCATTCCAATTAGATCTCGAAACTTTTTCTGATGAGTCGTCGACAATTCCGCTAGTATACTTCCGGATAACTAAGTTAATAGTGGTGCCGTCTAATTCTAGGTATACACCATTTTGTGCACCGAAGTAACCTACTCTCTGCCTAAGATTAGCAGTCGGTGCGTTAAATACAAAAGTAGCTAGCACAAGAAGGCTCTTGCCGGGTTGATAAGCAAATACTTGCTTGCTTTGGCGGGTAACAGAGTCACCACTACCTGTAACTGTCATTTGGACTGAGCATTCGTTAGGAAGAAATATAGAAGTTGCAGATCCTATATCGACTTGATCCCATGCCAGCACATCTTCACCGTATCTCAAAGCCCCGTCCCATAGTGTAAATGGCTGGCTAACTCTTAGTCTACAAAACGCATCAGTAGCAGCAGGGCCAAATTTGATAATAGGACTATTTGAGACTGATATGCTACCATCAACTGTAATGCTACTGCCGCCATCGGAGACCGGTATTGGGTTACCTTCGTCATTCGCGATTTCTACTTCATTTGTGACAGTAACTTCTTTAATATATGTCATATTATGTTCCACTCCGTACCATCGTAAACCATAGCGAATGATTCTCTTGCTTTGACTGTTGGGTTTACTTCGCTATCAACAGTAGCCAAGATTGTGACCGTTTCTGACGGCGTTGAGTTTTTTACAACTACCCGATATCCTGCAGAAGGTTCAGCTGGTAGTGTGACATTTAGAGTGTCTTTGCAGACCACTATAGTGGGGTTGTGAACGACGGTATAATCATCAGTTACGACTACTAGTTGTTCGCCTACACCACCAGTGACGCTTATAACACCTTCTGCGACATCGATGCCTGTGCCTATCTTTACCTTGCCATATACTGTTTTTGAAGTATAGGGTATAAAGTCCATAAAATGGTCTTCAATATAGGAAATACGCTTACCTGTTAACCAGTCAATAAAGTCCTGTAATTTATCGCTAATGACTACTTCATTGATGAGCTGATCGAGTTTGTCTCTAGGAATATCGACATCTAGCTGGTTATCCTTGAGATTTATTAAAAATTCCCACGTTGTGTCATCTGTATAAGCTACTCTTGAAATAAGAGCATGCAATATGAGGCTGCGTATATTGTTCATAAGATTCACCGTTTAAAGTATATTTGTTGTAGGAGATCAAAAATAGTAAAATAAGGAGTAATGAGATGCCTTGGAGTGTTGTTAAATCAGGTAGCGGTTATAAAGTTCGCAATAAGGACACCGGCAAGACATATAGTAAGAAGTCTATGACAAAGGAAAAGGCCAATCGACAACTACGTGCTCTATATGCGAACGTTAAAGAGAGCCGCAGTCATTTCGATAAGTTGTTGCAAGAAGCATTGGGCAAATTGGATGCAGACAGGACAAGTGATTGAGAATTTTAGATTGGTTTTAGAGAATCCTCCTAATAATAGTAATAGTATAGCCAGGAGGACTAGATGTAATGTGTACATTCTAAGTGATATCTTACTGACACCTGAGCTATGTGAAAGGCATCGCGGTAAAGTATTCGTTTTTGCTGATAACTCTGAAAGATGGGGCAAAGCTGGACAAGCTATAATCCGTGATTGTCCTAACAGCTTTGGTATAAGGACTAAAGTAAGCCCTAGAGTTTATGTAACCGACCAAATGTTCGAGAAATATTGTTCTTGGGTCAAGGACGACTTAGAGACGCTATTGCAGATGAATCATTTTAGGGATGTAGTATTGCATGCGTCAGGATATGGTAATGGATTGGCCGATATGCCTAAAAGAGCACCGAAGTGTTATGAGTATTTGAACTTAGCATTGAATAAGTTTTGTGGTGGCAATTACTTCGATATTCACGCCACAAGCTAAACGACCACATGTTATCAGAATGAGCCTCTAATAATTAGTGTCGTGTTGGGCCATCAACATGATTTGTATAAGGAGCTATGTAATGAGCAGTTGGAAATGGATTTGTGCAGCGATGTTAAGCTGCTTGTCTGTCGGTTCGGCCTTTTCGCAGGACTGCGTTAATGGTCTGTGTTCGCTGGAGAGGATCAGCCGTGTTGAAAGAATCGACACATCAGGGATCGTACTTGCCCCTGGCGAAGTGTTGGTCTCCGTGAATGGTGTACCAGTAAACCAAACCGGACCTGTCCGACAGGTAGTGGGTGAGGCGATGGCCGTAACGGGATCGGTGGTCACTGGTACAGTCCAGGCTGTTGGGCACGTTTTTGGAGCTATCGGAGGCAGAGCAGTCAACCGCGATCCAGTAGCTTATGAGCACGCATTACGTGAGGCACAGATCTTAGCTTCTCGCAGAATGCATGGCCATCCACTTGGCGTGGCCCCTGGGTGTTCATACTCTGGTACTGGTACATCGTTTAGCTCAAATTCGCCCAACCATTGCTACATGAACTTGGGAGAAGATCGGCTCGTAGCGAGGGCATTTGTGCAAGGAGCGGACGGTAAATATTACTGGTCAGCACACTACCGCTAACGTAAAAAGTGGCGGCGGCTGGGCAAAAACAGTCGCCACTTAGGAATACTGTGTAGATACAAGGCTGAGTCAGTTCAACGGTTCGAAGACCTGACAAGACGGCCATCAGCAAAATCGCGGTATTCAGTAAGGGTCGTAGCTCAGACGGCAGAGCGGAGAATATATTTCTCAGGACGATGGTTCGACTCCATCCGATCTTTGTAATAGGGGCTGTGGCGGAACAGGCATACGCAACAGACTTAAAATTTGTCGGGAGTTAATCCCATGTGGGTTCGAATCCCATCAGCCCCATTGCTGAGTAAAAATTATGACACAAGTAGATTGGGACCAATTCAAAAACGGCTGGGCGACAGGCTCAATGACATGCCGGAAGTGTGGCAAGATATTCGAAGGAGTCAGATTTAGGTATTCATGTCACGACAAAGTCGAAGGCGAGTGGCCTGAGTGCTGTGGTGATTCAGCTAAATTTAATAACGACTGGCATCCTGATAACAACGTTGATCTGCAGACTTGCACAGATATAGAAAAGTGTGAAGATTGCGGTACAGTTAAGATAGAACAAATTCGACAAGGTGGACTTTGGTCAATAGTGTGTAACTGTAGGTCGGTTACATCAGCAACGCCGCTGGGATGTAGGCGGAAGTGGGAAGCCAAGCAAAATGCTATACGGTTCGATAGGTCCACAGAGCAGTTTTGAAGGAACGCCGAAGAGTGTCTGAAACTACTTTTGTTAATGGCGGTAAGGTATTACTACAATTTGTTGAGACTAAATGGAATGGCAGCCGATGGCAGTTGGCCCATCTTCTTGGGTGGCCTGAAAGCAAGTTATCTAAGATATTAAATTCTATATATACTTGCAGTTACCAAGATTTCTGTGCCGTTGTTACCGCAGTAAAAGGAGAAGACCCAATGATCATTGCGGACATGCTAGCCAGAGTTTATATGATGGATATCAGTATGGTCTGCGGAGATATGCCGTTATTTTGGAGCATATTACTTAACAAACTTAATAGTAATACTGGTCGTTGATGCAAACGCTTCGAAAGGCAGTATGCCAAGATATGGAAGATCGGTTCAGTTCTGAGACTATTGAGATATCTTTTGGGTATCTAGCTGACGCACTACCATATTGCATCACGGTTGAGTCTACAAATGCAAGTTGTCCAAGGTGCTTCTCTCAGCACGCAGGCAACAGAATCATACTATGCGAAGTGATCTTTCATGAAGATCTTACACTGAGTCTGGCTGTCTTTAATAATAAATCGCAAGTAGCCAAGCACATAAAGCAAGTGAGCAGGTACGATATAACAGATCCTGATGCATACCTAAGTTTATGCGATATATTATCTGGAATTATCAAATCATGGGATGGCTGCGGCAAGTTCTGCAACTACCAATGACTAATAACAGTATCTAATGCGACCATAAGGCGTAATGTTGGATATGAGTCCCTTTATAGTCTGCTTGAGATGTACTTTGTCTTTAGTACTGTAGCTTAAAACATTAGGCTTATTTGGCTTTGGTACTATCGGTAGTGGACCTTCTACCATCATTTTGTGAGCTTTAGGGGCGTAGTTAGAGACGCACTCAAATTGTGATGTAGCATGTGTTAGGAAGATGATCTCATACGCTAACTGATCTTTAGCCCTCTGAGATAAACTATTATCAATTAACTGAAGTAAATCAGTATACTCGTCAATAAAATCTGAGGTCACAATAATCGGGGATAAGTTGATGTGCACCTCGAACCCTTTTTCGACTAAATCGTTAACAGCCGCGAGTCTGCTTGTGATAGTAGCAGTGTTTATCTCTAGCGCCTTTCTGTGATGTTCGGGCATGAGAGAAAGACGTATTCTGTGGTGAGAAGGCCGCTTGATGTCGCTTAAGAAACGGTTGAACTGTGATGACTTAGTGGCGAAAGATGTTTTAACGCCAGGAATCAATGAGACTTGATTCATAATATCAATAATGTGCCCACTATATCCTGCGTGTGACGTTAACTGGTTGTCAAGTACACAGTCACTATCGCATCCAAGATCAAATGTGATGTTGTTACAATGGTTATTGTCTCTATGTTTTTCAAAGTCTTTTTTGGCAACGGCTAGCATCTTTTCACGCCAGGCCTGCTCGCTATTGATAGTTTGCTTAATCATTTCTACGACATTAAAGGCATCATCATATAGTTTCAGAAAGTTATTAGGAAAGTGACGCTCAGTATAGCAGTAAGTACAACCGAACCCACAGCCTTGCGAGATCATTAGTCCAGGCAAGAAGTCTGTAGAATTGCCGTTAGGATCAGGCTTCCATTTAGCTTCTCTGTGCAGAAGAGCAGCTTTAGTCTTCTTCTCTCTAAAGTGCTCAGATGGCCTGTGGTCAGATAAACCATACATGCTATTGTATGATTCTGTATTATGTTTAATAAGTACTATCTCTGCAGATGGGTGGGCTGCAGTGATATGATTATACAATTCTGTTTCGATTGACTTAGAATTAACATAGATTGTATTTGGGTGAATTAGTGCTTCCATGAAGCATCTGTGGCAGGTTTGGGTTTAACAGCGAATTCGCGTCTTACCCAACACCTGCCACAAAAAGATACAGTATGGGAAAGTTCAAGCCAAATCAGATAACTGCTATATTTGTTATGCTGTGTAGCTTCCTATACGTAGCATACGACTTTATCGCATTTAGCTTATGGGGTGGTGAGGCGACTATCAGTTATGTATTTAATAGCTACGCATGGAGTCATCCTGTGGGGCTATTTTTAACAGCTTTTGTTTGTGGTGGTTTGACCGTCCACTTTTTAAGGTGGGCTCCTTTAGAGAGACAAGTTAATGATAATAGGGACGAAAAACAATAGTCTAGTCGCAGTAGAAGCTATAAAGCAATGTGGAGATGGTTTAGACACGCTACTAAAGCGATTTGCTGATAAGTCTACGATTAATGCCCATTTAATCACACATGAAGTGCACTTTCTGACGGATAGTGTAGCGAAGAGCAAGTCACACTTGTTTCTCGCTTCTCCAGGTGCGGTAGTGTTGGTGCATGCTGTGGTTGGCATAAATGCTGCGGCTATAAATTTAAACCCAAACCAAGAGATCTTTATAGACCATTTAGGCAAGAAGGTATATGAGCGACTATCTGCTACTAAATTAAATTACACGAGCCAAGGTGGCCAGAAGGCTAATCGAGGAGTTAGAGTAAGGATTAATAACAAGCTGATATATTTTCTTCGTGAATTGCCTGGTCAATATGAGGCATTCGCTGATGTTTTTGCAGTACTAGTATAATAAAAAGTTGCCCTCATTTCTGAGGGCAACAGCGCACATATAGCGGGATTCACGCTAATCCCATTTATTAAGCGTCTTGTCCTGGATGACTCAAGTGACTCTCCGGTACTTGGAATGATATTTATTTGACTAAGATGCCAGCTTGCTTGTTGTTACAAGTGATGCTCTTTTTTAGAGCTTTCAAGGTTTGACCATCTTTTTAAGGAGAGAGCCAAGCAACACTAGCCAATCTCCATATCATTACCGACAGCGAATCAGCCAGCCTATACTACCGACCGATCTAGCTTCGACAACACATCATAAGCGAGGGGCATTTGTCTATTCAATTGATTTGTGCAGAGGTATAGCAGGATCATTAAGGCCTTACCATGCTTCTTTTTTGCCGCCGTCATAAGGTTTAGCAAGCTTGTTATTAATTAATAATTGGCCTAAATTATAGCCATCAACTATAACATCTGCATCTAGTCTGAAGTATTTGTCACGTTTGATGTTCTTTAGTTCTATAACACTACTACTGGCGAGTGTTTGAGTCACAAATCGTTTAGCATTTTCAGCTAACTTTTTGATGCCAGGGTCTTTAGAATCGATTTCAGGTGTGTCTACCCCATTGATTCTTATCGGCATAGCTGTGCCTATAACGGGTGGCCAGTCTTTAATGTCAACGGTAAGAGTGTCACCATCGTATACTCGTACGACTCTTTGTATTATTACTTTGTATTGTTGAGTAGGTTTTTTGGCGGCTTGAGGTACTATCTCAATCTTTGATGGTTTGCCGATGTTTTTATTAAGTACTAGATATAATAGATAAAATACGAAGACGATAATAAATAGGGTGAAAAACGATTTAGGCATCTTAAAGAACGTAGGGATAATAGGTCGCCTTTTATCACTGCCTGTATTGTGTCTTCTGTTCAAAATTCTTCTTATCAGCCGCATCGAATCTCTCCATCATAGCACTCACTAACTTGTGTCGTACTATATCTTTTAATGTAAATGTGAAAGTACCAATGCCTGTTAGGCCTTTGAGATTTTCAAGTATAGACTGAAGACCACTGTCTGGTATGTCTGCTTGTGTTGTATCACCACATATAATTATCTTACTGCCATTGCCAAAACGGCTAAGATATAGCTTTAATTGCTTGTATGTGCAGTTTTGGGCTTCATCTAATATATGTATACTATCTTCAAAGGTAACGCCACGCATATAAGCTAATGGTTTTGTGACGATCTCTATGTGCCCCTTACCTATCTTAGTAGCGCAATTATCAATAGGCTCCATGAACGGTGCTACCTTATCCTTGATTTCTCCAGGCAGCCAACCTAAGTGTTCATGTGCTTCTACTAGAGGCCGAGTTATAACGATCTTTTCATATTGCTTAAGCTTAGATGCTTGTATAGCATAGGCTGTGGCGATATGCGTCTTCGCTGTACCTGCTGGACCGACTAAAAAAGTTATCAGATTATTTTTAATGGTATCCCAGGCTTTTTGTTGAGCTTGGTTCTTTGGACGGAATCTTTGATCTACTAGATCTTGCTTTGGTGCTTCTGCCCGCGACTTTGGTGCTTCTGCCCGCGACTTGGAATTGCGTGGTGCTTGACTACGTGGTCTTGGTTTAGAATTACGTTTAGACATTTTGGCTACTAGCAAGTCGAGTTTAGTTTATAACTAATTTATATTTTAGATCGTAAATAATTGGTAGGATTGAGAATTATTCTAGAGGGCATGATGAGCAAAAGAATAACTGTTGTGCTGATGGGCAGCCGAGGCTATATCGGATCACATATTTTGCAAGGGCTTAAAGCTCGTTCTAGCAGTTATGCAGACATCAAAATTTGTGATAGGGCCGAAGGCTTATCAGAGTTATTGTCTAGTATACCTTTTAATAGTGCCGTACTACCGTGTGGCAGCGATAAAGTATATGTAATTAATTGCATTGGATACGTCGGCAAGCCAAATGTAGATGCATGTGAAGACAATAAAGAAGTTTGTTATAATACGAATGTCGTTCTTCCCTTAAAATTAGCAGAGATATGTAGGAGGGCTAGTGAGTCTCCGCGATTGAAGGTAGTATATGGACATGTGTCTTCCGGTTGCATCTACCAAGGCACTAACAATGGTGCTGGGTTTAAGGAAAGTGATGAGCCCAACTTCACATTTACCACCGGTGGAAGCTATTATAGTGGTTGTAAAGCTGAGGCTGAAAAACTATTGACACCTTATGCAGAGAAGTATGTTTGGCGAATTAGAATTCCTTTTGATAATGTAGACGGGGACCGAAATTATATAACTAAATTAATGAAGTATAGTAAATTGCTAGAAGTCGACAACTCTATATCATTCCTACCAGATGTTGTAGACTCGATATTAGATTGTTGCGGTGAACGGCATATTGAGTACGGAACTTATAATTTAACCAATTCAGATAGTGTCAAAGCGAGCCAGATTATAGCGTTGTTAGAAAAGCACAATATGGTAGATGCGAAGAAATACAATTATCTATCAGAAGACGATTTTAGGCCATTAGTGCGTGCACCTCGGTCTAGCTGCGTTCTGGACAATAGCAAGGCTATCGAAGCTGGTTTGCCCTTAGGATCTGCTTTGGCGAGACTCGAATGGAGTATTAAAAATTGGAAAAAATCTTAGTAACTGGCGGTGCGGGCTTTATAGGCAGTAATTTTGTCAAACTATATCAGAATGATTATGATATAGTCGTTGTTGACAATCTCACGTACGCTTCTAATCTGCCTTATCTAAAGCAGTTCAAGCATACGTTTATAAAGGGAGACGTTAGAGACTATGAGTTTATTCATGATGTAATATTATGTAATAAGCCTAGTGTAATTGTAAATTATGCTGCTGAAACCCATGTCGATAATTCAATTAGAGACCCTATGTCGTTTGCACAGACAAATGTGTTTGGTTTATGTAATATAGTAGAGACAATGAGACTACATGATCTCGAAACAAGGTTGATACATATTTCTACCGATGAGGTATATGGCTCTACAAGGGATGGCTTGTTTAGTGAGTCTTCTAATATATCGCCTAGTTCTCCGTACTCGGCTACTAAAGCTGCGTCAGACCATATAGCGTTGGCTTATCATCGCACATACGGTCTGGATATAATCGTTACCAATTGCACAAATAACTACGGACCTAACCAACATAAAGAAAAGCTGATTCCCACTATAATACGCAATATGCTAGAGTCCAAACCAATTCCGGTTTACGGCGATGGTCAGAACGTCAGAGATTGGATACATGTTGATGATCACAACTACGCAATTAGATTATTAATAGATAAAGGTGAAAAAGGACATAGGTATAATATTGGCTGTGACAATCAAGTGTCTAATATAAGACTTGTAGAAAAAGTGTGCGACTATGTACAAGAGGTAGCAGGTATACAACGGTCTGAAATTAGGTACGTGGAAGACCGTAAGGGTCACGACTTTAGGTATGCGGTCGATAGCAGTAAACTTCGATCATTAGGATGGATGCCTAGATACAATTTTGATCGAGGCCTTCGAGAAACAGTAGAGTGGTATTGCAGATGACTGTTAAAGGAATCATATTAGCTGGCGGCTCCAGCACAAGGTTGAGCCCTCTTACTAAAGCTATAAACAAGCAAGCTTTGCCTGTTTATAATAAGCCGATGATATACTACCCGTTGTCTACGTTGATAGATGCCGGGATCACAGATATTTTAATAATATCAACCAAGGATGGAGTCGATGTGATATCAAGAATGCTAGGTGATGGAGGTGATTATGCCTTAAAGCTCAGCTACAAGGTGCAAAACAAGCCAAATGGGATCGCAGAAGCTTTCATTATAGGCGAAGAGCACATAGGAGGCGATGATGTGGCACTGATATTAGGAGATAATATATTCTACGGTAGCAATATGCCTAGAGTTTTACGCAGTGCTATAACAAAGATGCAGAAGTTTGGTGCCTGTATCTTCGCTTATCCGATGCGAGACCCAAGGAGATATGGTGTTGTAGAACTTAAAGACGGCATTGCTGTGAGCATCGAAGAGAAACCTGCACATCCCAAGTCTAAATTTGTAATACCTGGTCTATATTTTTATAATAATAGAGTCGTAGAGATTGCTAAGACTTTGAAGCCTTCAAGCAGAGGTGAGCTAGAAATTACAGATGTGAGCTTAGCGTATATGTACGACAATGAGTTAGCGGCTATACAGCTAGATACGGGTTACATGTGGCTAGACATGGGTACATTCGAATCATTGCTCGATGCGAGTAATTTTGTTAAAGCAGTAGAAGAGAGACATGGAATAGATATAGCCGATATAGCTAGGCTAAAGTATTAAATTTATATGAAGAAAGAACGCAGAATAGTAACTACTCCACATGGCGATATAAGAGTGGTTCGACATAATACTATCGCCATTACTTTGGTCAGGACACGAAGGTCAATTAGATATCATAATATTAATTATGAAGCAAAAGCAGTAGCTCACATAGAGCATCAAAAAATTCCTAAGAGTCTACTGGTGGTTAAGTCTAATTGTGCAGGCTGGGGTGATCCAATAGCTACATATGATTTACGCGGTTGCGAGATACATTTGAAAGGATAATCTTGAACTATACTTTACAAGACTTGGTCGATAATTTTAAAAGACCCCTTCCAAAAAAACAAGAGTATAAGCAGAGACTTATCAGAGAACTCAAGCTAATTAAAGACAGAGGGTTCGTTAAAGTCTTCATACAAGTGAAGACGATATTAGATCTAACAATAGATATACCGCATGTTATTAGAGGATCTGCGGGTAGCTCTTTAGTATGCTACTTGATGGGTATTACCGATATTGACCCTATATTGTACAATATATCATTAGCTAGGTTTATGCATGAAGAAAGAGCAGATAATCCTGATATAGATATAGATTTCCCATATAATAGAAGAACTGAGGTCTTTAATAGGATTTACAAGCATTTCGGAAAGCATCGCGTGGCAAGGATATCTAATCACTTATACTATAGGGCTAAGTCGGCAATACGTGAAGCGGTGAGAATGCATGGCTACCGGAAGCAGTATGGTAAACATGATGACTTAGTGGACATATTAGGTGAGGAGCTAACACTAAAGGTAGTAGACACAGCTAGGGATTTATATAAAACCTTCAGGGGATACTCATTACATTGTGGTGGCATTGTCATTTTTGATGATAAGATACCCAATAATCTCATATTAAAAGGCAACCAGATTAGGCTCAATAAGGACGAAGTAGAAGAAGCTGGATTTATAAAGATTGATATACTGTCTAATAGAGCTTTAGCACAATTAGCGGATCTAGACCTAAAAAAGCTTAACAGTTACCCTGAAGAGGACGAGTTAACAAGCCAGTTATTGTCAACAGGCAACAATATGGGAATCACTATTGCTGAGTCACCAGCAATGCGTAAAATATTCACTTCGATGAAGCCAAAGAATCGCAGTGATGTGGCGTTTGCCCTAGCTTTATTGAGGCCAGCAGCGGCAGCAGATGGGAACAAGGATAAGATATTAAACGGCCATGACCCGGTTTTGGTGTTCGATGATGATGCTATAGATAGATTTAGAGACATGATAGGGTGCACAGAAGCCGAGGCCGATAACTACAGAAGAGCATTTGCTAAGAATAAACAAGACAAGATAGAAGAGCTTATGTCTAGGCTCGAAAACGATGAAGATAGGAAGCTTGTAGCCGACAATTTTAAGCGTTTAAGTTTATATTCTTTCTGTAAATCACATGCCATATCTTACGGGCAGTTGGTTTGGGCTTTAGCTTATCAAAAGGCCAGAAGACCAAAAGATTTTTGGCTGACCGCTCTTAATCATTGCGAATCAATGTATCACAAATGGGTGTTTTTCAGACACGCTGTCGCCGCTGGGCTTAATATTACTTTAGGCAAAGCACCATGGCGTTTAGAAAATAGCACGATCATTTGTGATGACACTGAATACTCAGAAGGATACAGAGAGGACTTTTACAAATTTGGTTATTGGATTACACCTGAATTTATACCAAACTGCTATTATATAGAAGAGGTAGTTGGTGATAAGGTTTATGTTAAGTTCAGGGGTTTAATAGCCACGTATAGGAAATATACAGGCGAAAGGCAGAAAAAAGATGGTGGCAGTGCGCAGTATAAGGTAATGTTTGTCACATTAGGATACGACAATGATAAGATGCTTGATATAGTTATCCACGGTAGGCCTGCCATCGGTAAGTATCATATCATAGAAGGAGAAGGCATTAAAAAGTCTTGGTGCAATTCATCACATATACAGGTGGTCAGATATAAGATGTCTAAGGTATAGAATTTACGTCAAAACTATTATGGTTAAATGTTTTGGTTTACTCTAGATCTCACAAAATGGAGCTATGCTATGAAGAGATTTATGTTAGCAGCAGTTGCGGTATTCGTTATGGCCCACCAAGCCAGTGCTACAAACCAACAATTTGTGCAAGTACCACAGAAAGTTGTTGTACAGAATGCACCGGTTGTGCAGAGACAAGTTGTGCGACAAAGAACAGTTCCCGTTGTACAGCGTCAGGTAGTACGGCAGGTAACACCCGTTGTGCAGCAAAAGGTGGTACAACAACGTGTAGTACAACAATTAGTGCCTGTTCAACAGGTACAACAGGTACAACAAGTTCAGCAAGTTCAACATGTGGCTGCACCAGTTATTCAGGCTGTACCAGTTTACCAAGCAGTTCCAATGCAATTGCAATTTCAGCTGGTTCCGCAAGCAGTAAGTGGCTGCAATTAAAAAGTAATTGTTGCTATAATATATAAGGGTGGCGGGAATTATCCCGCCACTCTTGTAGTAGAATTTAAAGCAGTGAGTGAAGCTATGCTGGGATCATTAAACAGAAAGTCTTGCCTTGAAGAGGCTTTAGATGCGGTTTTCAATGGTCCAATAAGTGAGTGTACTTCAGTCGGAATCTCAATAAAGAATAAGCTACTATTAGCTAAGAACAGAGACAGGACTTATAATCCTACGATTAAGATTGTAAGAGAAATAATTGACGGCACTGAAGTAATATATATGTATGATATAGATACTGATTACTCTGAGGGCATGAACGAGCACGGAATAGGCATCGTCAACACAACCCTACAAGGAAAGGAAGACGAGAAAGAGTTAAAGATCACGACAAAGCACAAAAAACTTAGTGCAGATGGGCACAAAATAAGGAAAGCGTTGAGTCTAAAGAGTGTAGACAAGATAGTTGATGTGCTTGATCTGTATAAGAGAGGACTCGGAGGGCATACGACGGTTGCACATAATGGAGGATATACGTGCATTGAGAAGATTAAGATGGGCAAGCCTAAAATAAGTGAGTTTACGAAAAAAGATGTAATAGTAAGAACTAATCACGGTTTAGCTTATCCAGATCAAGGATATCAGCATGGCGAAGATAGAGATTCGTCTATCTCTAGAGCGTTTTATGCTACTAAAGAAGCTAAGAATGCGAAAGATCCAGATGATCTACTATCAAGGATGAGGACGCACCATGGCATAGCTGGATATCTAGAACCTTATCGAACTAATTACAAGGTCTGGACTTCTTCACAGATAATGCTAAATCTGACCGATTTAGAAATGACATTTGTAGTTGACGAGAATACTAAATTTTTGGGTATAGAAAACAGATTGCCGATAGGATATAAGCCAAAATTAAAGCTTAAATTGCATAAGCTGGACACTGAATATAAAGTCTCTAGCATTGATGAAGTAGAAGCTATACCACATGTTTAGGTTAGGCCTTGACTTATCTTCTTGATTTTATCTGCGTGAAGCTTGGTACAGCTTGTGACTCTTACAAACCAGCCTTGCTTGGTAAGTACATGGTCATTAGCGTCCTGCTCGGCTTCTTCAGTTGCTTGCGATTTTTTGTTCGCTCTGTAAGTAACAGCGGTTGTGATCATTCCATCTTGAACATCAATATTCATCCTACGGTTATGGAAATATATTACTTCAAAGTGCCAATCGTGCATTTAGTCGCCTTTATTTGTACGTGTGTACAAATTATTTTTGGAATTGTTGTTGATTAACACAAGTAGTATTACAGGAGCAAAAATGGCTAGGCTGGATTATAATGAGCTACCTACTGAAATAAAGGCAGCGTATACTAGTAAGGAGGTGCACAAAATAGTCAAGCCTTGCCAGACGAGCATTGCTGTCCATTTAAAGACGCACGATAAGCATATCTGGCAAAAATCCGGTAAGGCTTGGCACAAACAAGCATTGGAGACACAGCAAGAAGATGTTCGTGATATATAATCGTATAACCGGCCTGTATTTTAAGAACTACGAATGGGTTGACAAGTCTCAGTTTGCTGAGCAGTTGACTTATCCCCGCGCGTCAGAGATATTGGATTCTTTGATACTGCAAGTAAGCAAGGGTTGGATCAAGGGCGATTACGTTATACAAGAATATGAAAAATAACAATAAGAAGGTTTATTCGACTGCTGATCTTTTGAATTATCTCTGCAGATATCTAAAGCAGATAACGACTAAAGACGGCGAAGTGATAATGTTATCATCGCTAAATTTACCACTTGCTGTAGAGTTTCATATGTTGAGCCAAAAGACAAAGCTACTGGCTTTTCTTGAGATGCTTAATGTGAGAGAATTTTACAAGGCTGGAGAAGAGCCTCCAGATTATAGAGCTTTCACCGCAAGCTGCTGGCTAAACACTCTATGCCGGTATACGAAGGCTAATGAGCAAAGCCTGCAGTCGTTGAGAGGTATACTAGAGTCAACTCAACTTGACTTGGATACAGTTGGTTGGAGTCCGGAAGATATATTATTCGATGTAACATAATGCGATCAGATAATAACATACACGTTTACTTGTTATAGAGCGAATATAAAGTATGAAAGACGCGAATTTGGAATATATAGATCTCGATCAAGGATATGACGAGAGCCCAAAGGTTTACAAGATCACCTATAAGGTATACGGCATTAATTCTGCTAATGTTGAATTTATCATCTTACATGAAAAGAATGCTCATGTCGTAGGAGTAGACGTAGCAGATATTAAAGAAGAACTTAAGAAAGAGCATATAAATAGTGAATTTAATTATTATATTGATAACGAGCTTTATCATGCGATAGGCACAAAACTAGTGGTTTTGAGCGTAGTGTTGTTAGGCCAGCTAGTTGGTGTTACCGATAAGTGTCTGGAGATAATCAATAATGAAGTAGACCCTAGTGATTATGACCCAGACGACGACTCTGCAAACGGGACAGATGGTGATGGCATTGAGTCATCCGACAAGAGTAATTAATGTGGGAATGCCCTCCCTTAACTTGCTAAGCTGATACGGGCATTTATCAGCCAAATGATGAGGATTTAGGCATGAAGAATTTAGTAATGGCCGCATTAGTGTTGGCCGCTTCGGCAGCTCAGTTGCTTGCTGGAGAAAGTGTTTGTTGCGAGACACAGCGTTGCACACCAGTACGCAGTTTACTGTCTGCTAGCGTTGAATTAGCAGCAAAAGCAGTGGCGGTACCGTTGAAGGTAGCGGCGGCTCCAGTCAAGGCGTTGCATAATTGCTGCGAGAAGACTGCTTGCCATCCTGCTCCTGTAGCTTGCCCACCTGCTCCTGTAGCTTGCCAACCTGCTCCTGTAGCTTGCCCACCTGCTCCTGTAGCTTGCGAGAGTGCATATGCAAAGGAGCGATGTGCACCAGTGAAGAAGCTGCTGAAGCACGCTAAAGCTAAGTGTGAAGCAAGAAAATCTCAACGGGCAGTGCAGTGTACTTGCATTCCATTGTGTGAGCCAGTTGTCGTAGAGCAAGTCAAAAAGCCCTGCGGCTGTTAAAAACACGTCGGTGCTCCAGGCTTGTTGGGCAGCGAATTAAAAACTCAACAAGTCATACCACGCGTAATGGCTGTGCGTTCAACGACGCACAGCCATTTTTATATCATCGAAAGTTGCTAGATTTCCAGATCCTAGTGCGATCAAATGTCATGAAATCAATGCAAGCCTCGTTCACAGCGTCCATCACTCCGGGATGGCGTGAGCAATAATCATGCCCAATCATAAAGCCATGATTATTTAGTTTACGGCTCCAAATTTCAATATCTGCTTTACATTCTGCATATTCATGGCAGGCATCGATATAAATGACATCGGAGCTTCTTGCTTCAACTGCTGCTTGTACACTTGGCTTGTATATTTCAATAATTGTGATATCTGGCTTGTGTATTTTGATCTGTTCTAAGGTTAGGCTTAAAACCTTTTTGCCATATTCAGGTGAAGGAAACGTGCCATATTCCGATAGATCATCAACAATGGTAATGGTAGCGTTCTTGCCTAGAGCAAGTGATGCGACGAATAATGACTTTCCGCAGAAGACACCAACTTCTGTGTAGGAATTCTTACCATAGCAAGAATCGTAAATAATTCCGAGTTCGGTAGGCCAGCAGTTGCCTGGTATAAGATAAGACTTGCTAATGATCGTATTACGAGGCTCAAAAGGTATCATATGAATTGCCTGTTTAGAGGTGAGAAGATCATGCCGACATTTAGCGGCATCAAAGCATTTGAATGTTTTAACGATAAGGTATCTACTAAACTCTGTACACTAGAGGAGAAAGGCAGCGAAGCTATAGCTAGGTGTGCTACTTGTAACCAAAGGACAGAGTTTCATGATCCTATTACGTTTGACGACAAGTGGCAATATATTAAGACCTCTAAGCTTGTAGAAGACAGTCTCAGATTGGCTAATCAGATTCCGAGTGACTGCTCTGGAATAATAGGAGTGGCTAGATCAGGAATATTGCCTGCGACAGTTATTTCCACGCATTTGCAATTACCATTGTATACGGTTCATGCAAGAGATAGGCTCTTTATAGAAGAAATTAAGTCACAGTCATTACAACGAGGATTAGACTACAGAACGATTAAACCTAAAGACGGACCTAAGGTAATAATAGACGATACAGTTCACGGAGGTGGCAGCTTTGGAGTTATCAAAAGCCTGGCTATAGAAAATTATAAATATGCTGCAGTATATGTCAGGCCAAACAAGACGAGTGCTGTTGACTATTATGTAGAAACATTGAATTCACCTCACTTTTTGGAATGGAATATGTTCAATAACAGTTATGTTTGTGGTGGGCCTGAGTATAGCCCTTTCTACGGAGGAATAGCTTTCGATTTTGATGGGATACTATGCAAAGACCCGGAGGCTGGTGTAGACAGAGGAGACCCAAATAAATGGATTATGGAGCTTCAGCCTACGCATATCCGCCCATTGCACTATAAGATACCACTAATTATAACCAATAGGCTTGAATCATGGCGTGAACCAACCGTGAAATGGCTTAATAAGTACTCGATTAATTATGATAAAATAGAAATGTATCAGAAGTCGCTAGATGAACGTGATGCTAATTTTATGCAAGCCGTGATTGAGCATAAGGCCGATAAATTCAAGAGATCTGATTGTTACTTGATGGTAGAATCAGACCCCCAACAGGCTCAGCTAATACATCAATATTCACAAAAACCAGTCTTATGTCCCGCAGAGGGTAAGTTTTACATGACTTCCTTCAAGTCATGATCTTGATACTTAATCGGATGGTGTATATCATCATCAATATATCCAGCTAGAGATTCAACCATCCCTGTATGCTCATGGATGAATGATATGACACTAGACCCTTTATGTTGAATCTCAACCACATGGATTCTGCTTGTGGCTCCTACACCCTCTCTCATAGTAGTACGCAGTCTATAGATAATCTTGTCACCAGGCATAACGTATGCTGTAAAGACTGTTTTCTCTTCGTCTGGTATGCCAAGACAGAATCTTCTGATTCCGTTTTTGTCAAGATCTTTAAAATTAGGACTACTAGCTTGGTGCTTAACCGTGTTATCCTCGTAGAACGCTATCCACATGTATTTGATCGGGAAATCTTCGCTGCTTGCACTATAATCGTTAACTATTTTCGTCATGAAATTGATACCTTCAGTTGAAGAACATTTTAAAGAACTACGGTCAATGACCGAAGGTGCAGACCAAGTTCTAATTTCGACATATGGTATTTACGCCGGTATTACTCATTATGGTCAAGACCTGAACGGTCAAAGTTCAAAGTATACGGCATACGCCAAAGAATTTTTAGATAGCTTAATTGGCGTTAGTAAAGTTAATATTGTCGTAGGTCTTTATCCATATTCGAGCTGCAAGGGAACGGTCCGATGTGTCTACTGTGAATCACGATATGTTAGAGGCTTGCTACGGCTGTCTAGTCATAAAGACCACTTTAGTAGCTTCAAATGGCGAGTCAAGCCAAATAATCATCTAAAATCTGTTCTGGCTATTAAAGACAACTCGTTTGAAGGCATAGTCGGCGGTAGGAATCTCAGTGATTCTAATTGGAATGATCTCACTTTTCGATTAGAGCCTGAAGATGCTAAAGAAGTATTCAAAATGGTTATCCCTATTTGGAAAGAGGCAGAAGACTTAACAGATGATATATTAAATAGTCTTTTGGATCGGTACGAAATATCAAAGCATTCGATGGAATTAGTATGAAAAAACTACCGCTTGCGGCTGCGTTACGGCCCAAAACCATAGATGAAGTAATAGGCCAAGACCATCTTACGGACAAAGGTATGCCTCTTCGCCAAATGTTAGAGAAAGGCTTGTTTAAGAGTGCGATAATATGGGGACCGCCTGGTACCGGGAAGACATCTCTTGTGACCGCTCTTGCGTCTCAGAGTGGCTCAAGCTATATAAAGCTTAATGCTACCGAAGCTACGATAAAAGACTTAAGGAAGGTCATTTCTGAAGCTGCCGCTAGAGATAGCCATACTTTTGTATTCGTAGACGAGATCCACAGGTGGAACAAATCTCAACAAGACACAATGCTGCCTTCAGTCGAAGACGGCACGATAACATTGTTTGGTGCTACCACAGAAAATCCGAGATTTGCGGTCAATAGCACCATATTATCTCGGTGTATTATCATGGAGGCCAAGCCATTAAATGCAAAAAGTGCATCGCAATTAATGCTTAAGGTTAAGGATTATTACAAAGAACATGGCAAAATTGTAAAGATCCAACAAGATGCCGCCAAAACAATTATTAATCGTAGTAGTGGAGATGCTAGAAAGTTAATCACAGCACTAGAAACGTGCATTGAGATCTTATCCGACGACGGTAATGTAACACTAGACATGGTCAATATAGCTATTCCAGATAAGCATCTAGTATTCGATGCGACCGGCAACGACCATTATGATCTAGCTCACTGTTATCAAGAAGCAATTCAAAACTCGGATGGTGATTCAGCGATTTATTGGTTAGCTAAATGGCTGAGTTCAGGAGAAGATCCTGCTTACATTTGTAGAAGAATGCTTATTACTGCATTTGAGGATTGTGCTGCTAATCCTCATGCCGTTACTACTACCATGGCTGCGTGTTATACCGTAGAGAAGACTGGTATGCCTGAATGCATGATACCAATGGCCTTAGCAACCTGTGTTATGGCCCAAAGCGAAAGGAGCAAGTATGCATACTTCGCTATCAAAGAGGCTATGTCTGATGTGGCTAATAACGCGACTGTCCATGTTCCGCCTGCTTTAAGGGCTGGCACGAGAGGTTATGTTAAGGCTATTAATAAGGTATATATAAAGAATTATGACGACTATGCTGAGTGATATATTTACTAATATATGTGATCAACATGGTGCTAGCTATATTGATCTTTCTCCTATGCTTCAAGCATCCGACCAATTATCTATAATGCTTACATATGATACCGTCAAATGCGGGTCACATTTACGATTTAACTATTACGCACATTGGGTGTTAGATAATTTCAAAGCTAGTATATGTTATTATGGCTTGACACCCGTACGTAGTGTATCGCAGGCCATAACCAGCTGCCCATTCTATGTTGAGACACATCACGAATATGTATGCTGTAAATCCGTTTATATTGATTGTATGGCGATTGATAGCATTGAACATATTATATCACGCCTAAGTGCCAGAACCACGATTGAGGATCATGTATCGCTGGGAAATACTAAGGTCCAATATATATTTAAAATAATAGATAGGTATAAAAATAAGCATAAACCATTCATCACCTCAATACACACCTCAATAAAGTAAAGCATATAACGAGACAGTTATAAGTGCTGTCCTATGATCATTTTATTGTGCCTAATAGTAGGCCGGTGCTTCATAAGGTTATTTATATAGATAAAATCGCTATACTTAGTCTTATTAGTGGGCCATGCCTCTTTCAAAGCCAGATCTCTCTTTACACAGATGCACATTGTGTCTATATCGCCCATTGTCGGTTCATCATATATTGGTATTACCATGTCTAAATGATAAGTACGACATATACCAATATCGTTATCTAGAGCCGTGGTGTAAAGGGCAGCAATAGCATGGTTATAATATATATTATCATCATCCCAAAATACCACATATTGTCCTGTAGCAGATTTGAGGCCTAAGTTACGGGCTACGCAACCATAATCATAGTGTGGCTTTGATCGTATGATAGTAGCATTGGCTAGTATCGGAGATTGGACCATTCTAAATGGTACTTGGTTATACGATTCTTGTATTATAATTAGCTCGATAGCCAACCCGTTATGTGATTGGCTTTGTATCTGATTTAAAAGTTGTGCTAGCTTTTTAGGGCTGTTAGTAGGAGATATTATTGATATATCGATCATTTGCTTAATATATAATCAATACTGTGGATATTCATAATTTTCTTAGCTTCAACGGGTACCGGCCAGATGTTTTTAATGATGATTTGTTCGATAGCGGGTTTAAAGTATATTACTTTACGATTTATATGCTGTGTGATTATGCTAAGACCGGCTTGGTGAATCCATTCAGCATATGTTGCTAGCGGTGTTATAACCTTATTGTTTATACAAGGTTTTACAGCAACTTGATCGCTTTCGCTATTATAACCATTATGATATATTTCGCTAAGCACATGGGCGTAAGCTAAGTTCATGCCAATACTGCTTTGAAATCCTCCGTTGGGCGAAGACCAAGGTCTAAATCGAACATATAGCTTTCCGCCTTTGTTAAGTCTATTTGTCAGGGCGGCTAGTGTAGCTGGGGCATCTCCAGTTAGTTCTAGGCTCTCATTAGCGATTATAAGGTCATAATCGGTATCGGTATCTTGTAGACTATCACAGATTCGCAGATTTTTATTATAGCCAGGCTCAGGCTTACAACCTTGATAAACAATATGATAAGCGTCTGCTGGTATGTGAGCTATCAGCGAGCTTTTGTTGAATGTGTCAGTAATGAATTCTAGAGCTTTTGACACATGCCCGAATTGGTGAGGTATTGCAAATGTGTAGTTGGCCAATGGCAGCTTATTTAGCTCAATACTGTCAAGAAAGTGTAATTTATTACAAATAGACACAGGAGCAGATACCGGTGTCTGTAGATTAGCAGTTTTAAGCAATTTAGAGACTTTAGAGCAAGCGTCGGCTAGCTCGGCTAAGGCATTACTTAATTCGTTATATTCCATTTTCAACTACTATAAAGCTAATTAGATAACCCGGTAAACTAGACCTTAATCGAGCACGATTTTGTTGTGGCACAATTTGCGTAGTGAATAAACGCAAAAAGTAGCCATGCGTCTCGACGCGAACGATAGTATCTACGTGGTCTAGAATAGCCTGTCGTCTTTCATTACTCTCAATTGGTGTAACACTCCTATCACGTGACCTGCTAACTTCAAACTCTCTATAATACCTACCACATTCACACAGTTTAAAATCACTGGATATGTTACAATAGTCGCCATTCCAATAATTATAAAACGGATAAGCGACAGAGTAATAGTCGTAGCTAAATAGTTTGCTATCCACGCATTCGGCCCAGCTTAGACCATCTAAAAGATGCCTTGTTTGGTGTTTGCACGTGATAAAGGTCACACCTCCGTCCCAGCATCTCATGTGATCACACCAATAGTCTGCTAAACCGAGTGTTACATATTGGTCCAGATCAGATTGATATGCTTTCGAGTTTGTGTTGCTGAGCAGCCGACAAATGGGGGCAGTGATATTCAACAGCTTGTAGTTATATAGCAGTGATGCTGTTGTTTGACCATTACATAATATTAGATCTATGCTGTTTGATTGTAAGAAATTAAGTATTGTTTGATAATACTGGTAATAATTACACATATATAGATTGTTCGCATGTGCTTTATAGATTGTAGCGGTGCTACCCAAGCCGTGTGATTCGACTGGGTTATTAGATTGGTGCTTGGTAATAGTTGGTTTGTCTTTCTCTATGCTGCTAAGCGTCAGATCGAGTATTGAAGCATCTTTGGGGATGTTAAATTCGTCGCAAATCAATTTATAATGACATTTTGACTCTATCTTATGGTATGTGTCTAGCCATATGCAGTATTCGAACGGTGGACCGGTGGTGCCAGTGGTTCTGTTAACAAATGAGGCAAACTTAGGATTAACCTCAGATTTAATATTGCTCTTATCGTTAGGTTCTAAGCTAGCGGCCATACTGCTGAGATGTCGCTTACAATAATCTCTTACAGATACTATTAGGTTCGGTTCGTAATAATTTAGCAGGTGGGCTTGATTAACAAAGGCAAGCAGGAACTGAATATAGTCATCTTGGTATTTAATTAAACTAGACGGGTCTTCCTGTAGAAGCATTTATGCCAATTATCTCTCCATCGAAGAGGCCGTTGCGTATATTGCCAATTTCTGGGTAGCTGTCATTCAGCTTATGCCATGAATTGTCTTTATTTAGCCATTCGTAATAATAGATACTAGCTGCTGTGTTAGGAACGAGTGACTGTTCTGTAGGTGTTTTTCCACCATCTTGAGAATCTATTGGCAATAAATGCATGACAAGATATCCGATTTAGAGGCTTTGTACGCTTTAGATGATTATTTTGTTATAGATCCTTCTAATCCAAATTTGCCAGATTTACTACGTAAGTCTTTGCGAACTTGTCTTTTAGGCGATTATAATAGACCTATAACTTTGATAATATTTACTACCACTGAATTGGACAATCCAATATCAGAGCCCATAGGGATGTATTTCAAGAACGGTAATAGGAGGTACTACTGGCGTGATAAACATTGGGCAGAGTATGATATTTCGCATATTTCTCGCAGTCTTAAAAGTCTTTATTTGATATCCTCTGATTATCAAGCTATACTTAACAACCAATCTGACTTAGGCAACTTAAAAGAGTGTCCGTCGTCTATAACAAAATATCCTGGACCAGCACCTAACTCATTGCCTTATTCACAGCAATTAGGTACATTTTATAAGAGATATGAGAGTATATCAAAAACAGCTTATGTCCCAGATGGTTCTGTAGGTAGCAGCAAATTCAAATGTTTTGCTAGGGCGTTACTGCAAGCTCCAAGTGACTGGTGATATTCACGCCTCTTAAAAGGTCTGCCACAAAATTTTGAGGTTCACTTATGCAACGATTGAAAGCCGATGTCGGAATTACTAGCCTTAACGGTTTGAGCCAGAGCCAGATTGTTCATAAGCTTTGGTATTACAGCTTAGAGAACGTAGAGCAAGTTATTTTCACTGATAGACACTCTGTGCAGAGGATCGGATATTTGGTGGAAATGAAATCTATTCCTACCGAAATGTGCTTAGAGCCTGATATTGACGTAGCTGCCTTAGTTGCCAAAGTCGATTTGGAAGGTGATCTTGGAAAGGCTGAATCCAATGTTTTTTACTGGAATGAAAGATTTTGGATGCGGGCCTTTACAATCGCCCCTGTGGGTAAGCATGGTATTGCTTACTACAAAAATCACAGATATCTGCTCTATGAAGTAGGTGTTGACGACCACAAAAAAGTGTTAGGTTCATTAGTCTCTTGATAAGGATATTATAATATGGCCAAAATTAAGGCTATCAAGCAAGCAATTGAAGTTTGTATGAAGACCAGGGCAACTCCATTTATTTGGGGCCACCGTGGGATCGGAAAATCGAGTATTGTCAAACAAATCGCTGCTGAACAGGGCATCGGATTTATCGATCTGCGGTGTTCTCAGTTAGAGGCATCTGATATTCGTGGGCTTCCCGATAAGTCCTACGGCGAAGGCGAGGGATCACAGGATTCTAAATGCACCAAGCAAACAGCTTACAGCCGCACTGTTTATCTTCCACCTGCTGATATGCCAATTGGCGACTTAGAGGATGCAGAGATTATGGCTCAGTTAGGCGACTATCCAAAGGATGGTGACTGGAAAGGCGATTTGCAAGCCGAGAGGATTTTCGATCGCAAATGGAGGGCTATGCAGCCCCGGTTTAAGCGAGGTATCCTTTTCTTAGACGAACTTAATAGAGCAGCCGACGATGTTCTCCAAGCTTGCTTCCAATTGGTTCTTGACAGAGCAGTTGGTCAATATACCCTACCTCCTGGGTGGGCTGTGGTGGCGGCAGGTAACTTCCAAGAAGGCTACCTCACTAACGGTTTTAATGACCCAGCATTCCTCGATCGGTTCGTCCATATGACACTCAGCACCGGCGAGGATACTCTCGAAGAATGGATCGACTACATTACTGCTGTGCATGGCAACAATGCTTCTTCTATTATCGAATTCGCTTCACAAAATACGAAGCACCTTGACGGCGATATCGCAGGCGACCTTGGATTCACGATTCAGCCGTCAAGACGATCATGGGAGCAGGTAATCAAAGCTGAGAAAGTAATGCGAGAGATTGGGTCGTCACAAACTGTTCGATTGTTGATCCTTTCAGGCTTGATTGGCCAAGAACTAGCATTTGCCTACATCAATTACGATTGCCCCGTCAAGCCTAAAGATGTCATCAACAACGGTGTAAAGGCTTACATGAAAGAACTCGAATCATTACAACGCAACCAGCTTATCGGCCTAATGTGGGGTTTGGTCAGCTTTTGTAAGGACAAAATCGAAGACGATAAGGTCGGCGAGACTTGCCTTGATTTTGCGGAATACATGATCCCCAAGACTGCAGACAAAGACGTAATCGTAGCGTTTTGCCGAGCCCTTGTCGGTGCCAACGCGGACAACAACGACGCTCAAACGTTGGCGGCCACTATTACCAATCCACAGCTCGCTAAGCTTATCGCCAACTACAGAGCGAAGACTGGTGTCGTCAGCAAGAACTTCGTCGATCGCTTGGCGGCCAGACCGGCCTTGCAAGAAATCTTGTCTAAGACTGCTTGGGGTGATCCAAGCAATGAGCCTCTGACTACGAAGGGCAAAAAGAAAACTAAGGCTTAAATGAATGGTCGGAAGTCGGAGGTATTAGACAGGGTGACAAGCCTAGATTCGCAGGTTCGATTCCTGCCCGGCCATTTACTTCTATTACAAGGAATTTAAATTATGTCTGATAAGCTAACAACTGCTAGATGCCGATTAATGATGCGTGAGCCATGGTATGGGCAATTCGCCCTACGCATGAGCTGGATTCCTTCTGATATGCCGTGGCTAGAAGAAGAACGCAGGACAATGGGCGTAAGGGTTATGTCTAGTGGCAATGTAGAATGTATCTTCTATCCGCCATTTGTGGAACGTTTATCCTTGCCTGAGATTTTTGCGGTAGTTCAGCATGAGATTCAGCATATAGTCCGTTTACACTGCTTGCGAAGACACGACAGACATCCAGAGGCCTGGAACGTCGCGGCAGATATGACTGTGAACGGCACTAAGGATAGCCCAAGGATTGGTTACAAAGACACGAGCAATGGCTCCGGGGCATTAATCATACCAGATAAGGATAAACTTGTCTGGATTCCAAAAGATTGGCCATCAGATGCAACTGCAGATTATTTCTATGATCGCTTAATGAAGGACGCTATAACAATTAACGTCTATGGCACCGTTTTGGATGATCACTCAGTTTGGCAACAATCTGATGCTTCACCAGATGAAGCAAGGCAGATCGTAAAAAGCTTAGTCGATCAAGCAACGGCATCAGCAAGAGGGCATGTTCCCGGTGACTTATCAGAAGCTATACAAAAACTAGGCAAGCCAATCGTTAGATGGAGGGAATTGTTAAAACAATACCTTGGACGATACGTTGGTAACAAGAGAGACACTTATTCGCGACGCAATCGTCGCAACGATAGCTTCGGAGTACCAGGGATTAGCCATCATTCGGCTGCAAACATCAATGTTATCGTCGACACATCCGGGTCCATTTCTACTGATGACTTGCAGCAATTCTTTGGCGAAATAGAAGCAATTAGCCACAGAGCTAAGACGATGGTCCTCCAATGGGATCATGGTTTTCAGAGTTATACGAAATATCGAAGAGGCGACTGGAAAAGCTTCAAGGTTAAGGGTCGTGGTGGCACTGATATGGCTGCTCCTATGAGGTGGCTAAAAGAGAACATGAAAGTCGCAGATGTTCAGATAATGCTTACTGACGGAATGTGCAACTATCTGCCGAAGAAAGAGGTTAACTTTCCGGCTATTACGGTGCTGACACAGCCGCTGCCTACCGGACAGAAGAATGGCTATTACGCAGCTATTCCAGAGTATGGCCACGTTTTGTCGCTTAAGTAGCTTTGTATTAATTATCAGGCTGTCTGGCAAATTTCTGATAGGTAACACTTATTAGGAACAAGCAAATGGCAGACAAAAATAAAACAGCTTTCGAGGTCGATGGTCGTATTACTCTTTTGCTCGACCAAGATTTGGCTAATCATCTTGGTGATCTGATTCTGAGTACAGACACCAAGAATCCTGCTCTGCTCGCTATAGGCCATAAGTTAAAAGCCGAAGCTATCTCTAAGCAGCGTAAGAAGCCAGAAGACCAGAACATTTAATACTATCAAATATACTTTATGAGAACCATATATGATGCTAGTTTTACCGGCTTAGACATATCTGACACAGTAGAATTATTAGAATTTGCTGTGCCCGATCAGAATATGTCTGTAATATCTATGATTAGTTTAAATAATCTGTGCGGTGAAGTAGGCGAATATGATTCTAAACTATATATAGATAACCACTTAGCTGTACCTGATCGAAAAGTATTAAATGCCTCTGGCAATACTTCGATTTCTCTTCAGAGCAGAGATATATCGATATATCAGGGTGCAGTTGTAAAGATCACGTTAAAGGGCTTAGTGGCAGACACTAACGTCGGTGGCCGATTGTTACTTTTAGATTCTAGCGTGTTTACGTTACAGGAGCTAGAATCTCTAATAAATGAGATTACACCGCAGCTCATTAGCCAAGTAGTAGCGGCTGTAAAGGGTATTAATATTACAGTTAAACCAGAGACTAAGTTACTAGGTCCTTGTAAGGAGCCTATTGTACCGTCAGTGAAAGTACTTAATCAGTGTTCTGGCTCTCGATAACACTTTATGACACAAACATATGATAGATCTTTTTCAATAGAGGAAGTATATCATGATTATTAGTGTTATTAAGTCTTTAGACTACAAAGATAAAACTGCCGAACAGATATATAGTATTTTAAACGATAAAAATATAGATTATACAGACACAAACTTCTGGACTTGGGCAGGTGTTGCAGATGTTATCGGCAATCAAGGTGCAGAATGCTTAAGAATAGCACTATCAGAAGGTGGGATGGGCTGGGCGATACATCAATTGGGAGGTAAGGGTCTCATACTTAGTAGGCAGGACATACAGCAAGTTTTGTATAGCTTACACAATCATGGTATACCTGGGATGGAATTGCTAGCGTCAGCGGTGAAGCGGAAAAGATCCATATTGGAAGATAAGGGCATAGTAGTGACTCTTGCTGAGGTAAAGGAAGCGTTAAATTACATTAATCTTCAAGATTATAGGGATCTCAAGATAGACCAAGCACAAGATCGCCTGTATAATTATAAGCTTAATATGAACACCTGGGATGGTAACCCAGACACAGAACCGAAGTTGTAATTAGAAGATAGATAGTATCAATAGCTTTATAAGGATCAAGGTATGGCTCTACTAAAATCAATAGCATCTGGTAACTTCACATCTGCTTCAACGTGGGCCGTTTGCACAGCAGTTAATGATGGTACTGCTACTTCGGCTATTGGGTCATTGACTACGTATACTCTAACTTCTGCTAGTACCTATTCTTCTACAATTACTGGAAATGCGACTGGAGTTCTACTGAAAATCGCCACTAGACCCTCTACAACAGGAACGGTAACTGCTGCGTTAGCAAACAATGCGGGTACTATACTTGCAGAATGTACTATGAATGTTACGGATGTAGCAGGTAGTAGCTTACCAACAACTGGAACTACATCACAATATGGCCATTGGGTATTCTTTAAATTTAATACTCCTGTAGCTATAACTAGCGGAACCTTTTACCGGATCGGATTCAGGACTAGCGTTGCTTCTACGTTAAGTTTTAATAGAAACAGTTCCAGTGCCGGAGTCCATGCTAGCGCTATTGTTACAGATGTAACACAGGCACCAGCCGCTACTGATAGACTAATAATAGTGGGTGACAATGTAGCTGATGCTGTATCTCCTGGGTCTGTAGCAGGCACCAAGGTATCCTATACTGTCACTATGGACAACACAACAACTACTCAATTCGGCGACGGTGGTGCTGCTACCCTTCTTGGCATACCTTATTGGAGTTTGTATGTTGGCGATAACGCCACACTAGCCTACGGTAATAATGCAGCAACAAACTACAATTTAAGAGTGCGGGGTAATGTAGCAGTCGGTGCCGGTGGTGACCTTTATAAGGGCACTTTTACAATGGGTACGGTCGCCGACCCAATACCAAGAGATAGTACAGCGACTCTTGAAATTGATAATGCTGCAGCTGGAAGCCACGTTCTTTCTATACAAGGTGGTGTTTTTATAGCTCAAGGTTTGAGCAGGACAATCGGGAAAGATGTTGATAGGTGCTTGTTAAATGCCGATGCTGCGGCTGGTGCGACTTCTTTAACAGTAGACACGGATACAGGATGGTTAAATGGAGATCAGATATATATCAGCCAAACTAACAGATCAGCTACTTTGTCTGCTGAAACTAGAACCCTTAATCTAGATGCTACAGCCACCAGTTTGTCAATCACTCCAAGTCTAACTGCAGCTAGAGAAGGTAATTCTACTATACAAGCTTCTATAGCTCTACTTACTAGAAATGTTGTTATAACGGGAGTCACTAATCAGTTTTATGCTTATGTTGTTGGAGCTGGCAGTGTTGTAGATTGTGACTGGGTTAGGTTTAATTTATGCGGGACGGGCACGACTGGTAGGCAGGGCATTTATCTAGATGGAAATTCTGCCTTGCTTTCATTCGATCGTTGTATTTTTAGTAATGTATTTAACGGATTGATTTGGTCTACAGCAAATGGCGGAGCCGGGATAACCAATTGCATAGTAGCTAGTTGTACAGGCACAGGTATCGTAGCTCAAACTCTAACAGGCATCTCTACTACGATAACTAACCTTTGGTTAATATCTCTATCTGGCGGTATTGCCATGCGTGACATATTTCCTATCAGTGATATAAGGATTGCCGGGGCTAGTTCCTACGGAATAAGCTTTTCAACATTAGCCACACAGCTAACGTCTACTGTCACCTTAAGTAATATTGTAATTCATTCTACTCTAAATGGCATACAAGGACAGCTTGCACAAGATATCGACAGGGTTATATTAAGCAATTTACAGATACAAAGGTGTACCAGTTCTGGATTTAATATCCAAGCTGCGACTGGTTTTATAGTTGATAACTTTAGAATATGGGGTAATAGTGCCAGAAATATTTATAATACCAGTGGTTGCGGAATATGCTATTTCAGAAATGGGTACATAGCTTCACAGGCAGTCAATACTACTATTGCTGGCATAGAGTGGAACACCATAACACAAGGAGTACTTGTATTTGAGGATTGTCAATTTGGAACAGGTTTTACGGGCGCACAAGCACATACTGGGCAAGACATTTATTTTCCTAACCCTACTTCGGGCGTTGTCATTTTAAGAAATTGTGTATTAGGAAGTACACCAGAGGTCAGCACTCCAATCTATAACAACGGATATATTATTTCTGAGAATCACGATCAAGTAGCAGGTGCAAAAAGGGTATATCTTAAAAGGGGAAGAATCGATACTGATACGGCTATTATAAGAAGCGGTAGCCGTTCTTTACGCTTAATACCTAATAGTTTAGGTACTAAGCTAGAGTATATCTTTGCTAAGAGTGCAGTGGCTTCTGGTACTACTCCAACGATAGGGATTTATGTAAGAAAGAGTGTAGTAGGTGACGGAGCCGCCTATAACGGAAATCAGCCCAGGCTGATAATACGCCGCAATATATTAGTAGGAATCACAACAGACACTGTAATAGCCACAGCAACGAATGCAGCTAATGGTGCATGGGAGCTATTGAGTGGTTCATTGCCTACGTTAACTGGGAATGGCATAGTAGAAATAGAATTGGATTGCGATGGTACTACTGGGTGGGTTAATATAGATGATTTCCAAGCACCACCAGCATTAAACACTAAAAGCTTCGAATTTGGTGACGACACCGTGGGGATTACAGCTATTGGAGACAATTCTTACGGCGGTACCACCTTGATAGGAAAATCTACTTTAATAGGATAAATCATGATAGGTAATTTTAAAGTAGGCAGCACAATTAGATACCGCTTTAACACTAGGAAGCTTGATGGGAATCTAACCAGCTTCGACGGTTCGCCAGCTATAAGCATATATAAAAATTCTACTACTGAGACTACTGCTGGTGTCGTGTTGAACACCAATTATGATGGAAGGACCGGCTTCCATGAAGTGGTTATTGATACTTCATCAGATAATGTTTTTTACGTAGCAGGCCAGGATTATGACTTAGTCGTAACATCTGGCACGGTAGATTCGATCTCGGTCGTAGGTGAGAAGTTAGAATTTTTCTGCCTTGAAAACAGATTTTTAAATAGCACACTAAGCGAGATAGGCCAAGGCAACCCACCAGCGAGTTCTAACTTAGTCGACATGGTCAGGTATTTGTACAAAGCTTGGAGAAATAAAAAAACTCAAACTGCTACTCAGTATTCTTTGTACGCAGATGACGGTACAACTATCGATCAAAAGTCGACAACTAGCGACGATGGCACAACCACTACTATAGGAGAAATAGGAACGGGGCCATAATTATTTAAAGGATTTGGATTTTGAGTTTAAATACGCAACAGAAAAGAGGGAGTGCGATACATATCGGATTCCCTGGCCGGACTTGGATTCAGGTCCCACAGGGGGTGTCGACTAAGCAAAGCCGCCTCTCTTTTGTTGGCTATGCGTCTGTCGGTGGCGGCAATGTTATATTATCTACAACAGATGCTAAGTTATACTTACTGGCTTACCAGTTGCAGACCGCAGATTCACTTTTACGTAGTACAACAATATTAACAAGTGCTACAGATTCGTTACTGCAAAGTAGTAACGAAATTTATCAATCTACTGATACACTATTGGTACAGACTAATAGTAGCACATATACTACTGACTCTAGTTTAAAGAGTCTTAACAGTGCAGTACAATCGACAGATACTTTGCTTGTCAAGAACTTTAGCACTTCGCACTCAACAGATATATCTGTTTCTAGTGCCAGTTTTGCCAGTACGACCACTGACACATTATTAAAAGGGTCAGTAGCCAATCAACAATATGTAGACGCTTTACTTAAACGGACTAGTGTAAGGTCACATACGACTAATTCTTTATTGAGAACGACCGTTGACAAGAGCTTAAGCACTGATTCATTGCTTAAATTGAAGACTGTTATACAACAAACTACGTCTAGTTTGCTTAAGGCCACATTTGTACCATACCAAAGCATTAGCTCTTTGCTAAAAAGAACTAGTACGAAAACAACGACTGCTGACTCTTTATTAAGATCCACTTTTATTAAACAACATGCAGTAGATTCTTTGCTTAAAGCGAGGAATGTTGTTAGTAATTATTCACAATCGAGGTTAAAAGGCCAGCTCGATCTTGTAAATTACACTAACGCTCTTTTGAGGCTGAATAGTGTTCAGGCACTGACTACTAACGCTTTGTTAAAGCAGGCCAAGCAATCTAGCCATTACACCTCTAGCTGGCTTAAGCTGACTAGTACACGCACAGCTAAGACCGATTCTAGGCTGAAGTCTACTAATGAGAAGCAGCAGACTACAGGTGCCCTTTTAAAATCAACTAACACAGAGGTTCAGCAAGCTAATGCATTGCTACGAGGAAGGTTTACAAATGCCCATAATACTGTTGCTAGATTAAAGTCTACATTTATAGTTAATCATAGCACTAACGCATACTTAATGCCGGATGCGTTAAATGGTATCTATACAGAGTCGACTTTCGATGCTGATATATGGTGTTCAGTATATTAAAATTGAACATCAAGATCTCTGAACGAGCATACACCGGTTTGACCTAATGCGGAGTAATCTCCTAAGGTACCGCGTTTATTAGTCTTGCCTATCAACAAAGTTGTCGGATTGCCTGATAGAACTGATGTTGGCACGGTGATAACAGTCGTCCAAACGCCATCTCCCATTATTTCTCCGACATAAGTATTGTTCTCTCTTTTTATTCTTAGAATATACTCTTTGTTTGGCATAACTCTACCAATACCTGTAGTTTCTTTGCCATTAAGTGTAGCCGCGTAAGTATTCTTACGTCTTAGGTTTATCTTAAGGTTACGGTCAGCGGGCCATAAGACCGACATTCCCGGTCCCCATGATAGCCCTTGGTCGGTGCCGGTGTTTACGGTAACTCTGATAGACTTAAACGAGCCTATATTACGTTGTATAACGCAATAGGCATTCGCCGGAGAATTGATTTCTATAGAATCTGGCTTAGTAGCAATTCTTCCGTGTACGGTAGCGGTCTGCCATTTTCCATCATCTAGCTCAAATGAAGGATTAAGCGACGCACCAGGATTATACAAGCTCAACCCATATCTATTGACAACGGTGGATATGGGGTTTGCTATTGTCACCTTATCCGATCCGGCGAAAAGCAATGCTACAGCGTTCATATTCATATCTAGTATTAAGCTGCCTGAGTCTCCGCCGTCACTCATGCTAGTCAGAACAACACAATTATTAAACCTAGCTGGCCCGAAGTCGTATCCGATTGTGAAAGTAGCACTCAAGCCGATGATACGACCAGTAGTATATCCTGTTGTTCGACCTACTTTTTGTACGGGGGTGTTGACCGCTGGTGTCGCAAAGCCAGCTAGTGGCCTATTGATAGTCGGATATAATAGATTAACCATCCCTGAACTGATGAATGATTCATGGATGCGGGCAATGGCTGAATCTTGGACGTTGCCGTCAGCATTCAATTTAACATAATCTTTGAGTGTTGCGAAATATGGTGAATTACTAGGGGATTGATTCCAACCCGTGAATTCCATATTCCCACGGCTATCGAGGGTACCAGGCTGATATATGACATCGCCTATCTTTGCAGCGTTTTCATTGGCTAGGACGTGATTGTTACTTAAGACTACTGGATGCTTATCTTTGTCGAGGAAAATGCCACCTATCGTCCCTGCTGTAACACTTCTGTGGCTGCAGCTATAACCTGGCTGTATTGGCCGGATCTTGCTAGTATAGCCCTGTTTAACTATGTCGCCTACTTCTATAACGTCGGTCGGAATGCCATCAATTCGATCTGGTATCAATTCAGACGCAGAGAATTTACCGATAACGTTAGCTTTGGTAGATTTCTTCTGCACGAACACAAGTATAGCTGGTGAATCGGTTGGCTTACCATCAACCCATTTGTGTCCTACACCAATGCCGTTGACGGATTTGAGACCAATAAATTGTTCAGTAACTGATTCTTTAACAGCTAATACATCATCCATATTTCATCTCCTTAGATAACTAAGATAATTTTGATTATCTATAGGGTTCAAATCTATTTTAGTACATAAGAAAGCAATATTATGGAATGCGGCAATAGCACAATATTACCTAATGGAATATGCGCCCTTTTACCCTCAATACCGGTAGATGGCCAGGTCTTTATAGACAGCGAGCTGGTAAAATGGGTTTACAATGCTCAAAGCGACCTATGGGAAAGGTCCGGGACTGCGACTACCGTACCACTTGCTACAGATCAGTCTGTTGGCTATATGTCTTATACAGATAAAAACCTGCTAGACAGTATACCAGCGGTTCCTGGTGGTTTCGGCATCATAACCGATACTAAGCTATTATTACAAAGCGACACTAACCCAGACGGTGTAATAAGTGGCGATATTAAACTAGTAAGCGACAGCATTGACATATCGTGTGTAGATGAAAGCGACGAAGCAATCAATTACACACCTACTACCCTTGGTTGCCCATCCGCGATCGGAGAATCAAGACTACCAGGGTTACAATTCAGGCTCAGTGACAAGTTCATAAAAACTCTAATAGTAAATCTTCCAGGCAATATAGGCCGAAAGGGCGATAAGGGGGATAAAGGAGAGCAAGGAGAACCGGGATTTGCAGGCGGACCAGCAGGGCGGCCAGGCAATCCAGGAGTGAGCATTGATTATACAGATAGTTTGAGTGGCACTTACTACAACGATATTGATGGAGTTACAGATACCGCTATAGTCAACTTGGAAATAGTCGACGACGGCTCTGGATGTAAACTCGTTGTGTCCAAGTCTAAGCTGAATGTGTCAAATGCCCAAGTTGCCGATAAAGTCATAGCATCTCCGATTTCCAGAACAGTTAGTTTTGCCAGTGCTGGCGATTGTCCAACTGGCTTGAAAGAGTTTAGTCTTGCTAAGGTCGGTAGCGATGACGCACCAGTAAATGTTAGCTTAGTAAGGCTACCTAACGGCTCTGATAGAGCTACGGAGCCTGTTAGCTTTAATCCGACATATACACTAAGCGAATATGTTAACAGCATAGTTAGCGAATACCGTAAGCTGTTAGAAAGTGTCGATGAAGCCTACGGCAAAGAGGCAAAAGAATATGTTGAGAATATTGATTCAAAAGCACGTCAGATATTAAGCAATTTAGCCGGTGATCTGGCTAGTTGTGAGTTTAATCTGCCTGCAGTAGAGTACTGTATAACATTTAGAGGGTGCGATCAACCAGCCCAACCACCAGAGCCTCCCCAGCCTCCACAACCACCTACGCCCCCAGAGCCGCCTACGCCTCCTTCTACGGACTGTGCGTTCAAACTTAATCCATATGTTAACGGAGCAACGTCTAATACTAAGAGCATGTTAGAAGGCTCTGTGCTACAATTCGAATTAAGCGGTACCGGAGGCGGGTGCGGCCCATTTGACAGTAGCAATTGGACTTGGACAATAGAACCCGGAGTCGATTCTCCTGTTAGTTCCGCAGACTTTAAGCAGATGTCTGGCACTTTCAAGGTCACGAATGGTAAAGGATATTTTACCATTGAAGCTTTATTAGATACGCTTTTAGAGCCTACAGAGACTTTTAACGTAGTATGTGCTCTTCCAAGAACCGCTGCGACTGCATCTTACGGTCCCATGAAGCTAACTGGTATTGCAGGGCCTTGAAAGTAAATGACAGATAACCTATTTCCCGAAAATCCGACGCATGGGATGATCTTCGAACAGAAGAATGGAGTTTTATACCAGTATGATGCTACAATCAAATCATGGTTAAAGCTGGCAAGCGATAATTTAAAAATGTCTCTGGCAACATCGGTCAGTGACGGGGCAATGTCGGCCCAAGACTTGCAAAAACTTAATCGATTAGTCTTTCCAGTTCCACAATCATCTGTAGCTGGTAATAATTGTATATCGCCTTTTACTAACGGCGTAATCCAACTACGAAGTGGAGATAGCTTTCTAAGTGTGGAGGCTAATTCTAAGCTATCTAATATAGATCAATATGGAGACTATATTGAAAAATCTTTCAAATCGCAAATACATCAGCATACTTATCTGATCGACTTCGGTTTGGATGTAAGATCACTAATAAGCGAATTGGAGAAGAGAGGGCAGATAAAGTTAGAAGGCTCACGAGGGCCTACTGGCGACGAGGGCGAACCAGGAGACCCTGGCGTTAATAATATAATTTCAGGCCCACAAGGTACCAAGGGGGTATCTGGTTCTGCACCTGCGTGTGGTTTAACTATAGAGACGGAACCGATAGATACTCAACCGATCACTGGCTTAAACAGAGCTTTAGTCGATGTTCGTGTGGTTCCTGATACTGTAAAAGCAAATCAATATAGTATTGTATTTGATAGGCAAATCGTCGGTAAGCCGGATGCCAGTGCAAGTCAATTCAATTTAAAACAGATACCTAGTACTTGGGTGTTAGCTGTTGGTGTAGCTGCGGACACTGCTATTGTTGAGCCGGTGAAGGTCGAAGCCTCGACTGTCGATTGCGGGTTACCAGGCGTAACGCCCCCGACTAGCACATCTCTCAGCTATAGTTTGTACTACCTAGATATGCAGCCGATAATGGATAGTATTCACAGTCAATTTATTGATGAACTGAGCGCATTGAAGAAAAGCTACGAGAAGGCTGTGTTAGACTGGCTCCAGAAAATGTCGGACCTGTTTGATGAGCAAAAGAGAGCATTATGTTGTGCATTAGAAAGATGCATATCTCTCACTAAAAACGATGCGTTACGGCAGCATATGGAGTCTGTAGCGGCTGCGGCTGTTGGTAAGGCTAAAATTAAGCTGCATAACCGCGACAGTGCCGAATCTGTTGAGATATCAAGCACTAGATTATTGACTAAGATAGACGCAGAAGATCTGTGCGAGAATGGCCCAGAATTCCCCCAAGATCCTGCAGAAGCGGCGAGAGCATCGGCTGCAGTTCAGAAAGCAAGTATATCAGACAATAATGTGTCTATAATCACCGTCAAGGTCGATCCGCTTTTGAATTCTAACTTATCTTCTGCTGTTAAAGTGTCAATACCTGAAGGACGGTACGTAGCGACTATTTTGAATACTGATGCAATGGTTAATGGCAAGCATAGAGCCAATGTAAGAATTCAGCATATAACAGGCGGGAGTTTAAGTATTACTTCATTTATGGATAAGGGATCTTATGAGAGATCATATGAAGCACAGGCCGCCTACAGGGGTTTGACTATAGAATTTAACCACGATGGAGGCCCTGTTGATTTATTCTTACCTTCATTCCAGTCTCAGGAAACTTCTGGCAACATTATCGTTCAGTTGGCTAAGGTCAATAAGAAGAATATTATATCGAAGCCTAAGACCGATACTCCACTAGATTCGGGCGCATGCTCAATGCCTGCATCACAGCTTGCTTGGTACGAAAAATCGTGGCAAGAAGGCAAGGCCTGTGGCTGTGTCGTTAAACTAAATGGGCAAGATTATATAGTAGTAAAGAGATCGATTGATCCCGATGATAGCTGTGGCGGTCGTGAGACTTTACGCTCAGAATGCATGCAGAGGTTCACGGTCGATAATGTACCACCAGCAATCGCATGGCCTACTTTTGATGGCGAGAACTTTATTGCTAAGCCTAGAGGCCAAGCTTATTTTGTGCACGACCCAGACTTGAACAAGGTCATATTAGATAAAATAAGTACTGGCGAAGCTACACAGCTTAAAGGCACATTTAACATTATATTGTTTCCGACAGTATGAAGCTGAAAGTCGACCAATTCTGCTCTCTCGCTACTTCCCCCTCATGGCAGGCATGGCTATATAGATATAATCCAGAAATATACGCAGATTTTATACAGAAGATAAAATTAAATAATAGCTGTACGCGTAATAAAGAATACATGACGGATGTTCTTACTAAGATCAATCAAGTAGGAGGTGGAGACGACTTATGTGACTTCTTGCTTAATCATTACCCTTATGTGATTGATGGAATAGATTTCACCGCAGTGAAGCCTAACAGGCCAGTTTTCGAGTATTATAACCCAGATATTTTAACATTCCCAAGACGGATCATTTTTACAGGTAGTAACCTGAAGAGACAAGTAAATTCTTTTGTTATAGATAAAATAAAATATGACAGCATCATAGTAGATGGTGTAGCGTATGTAGAATATCTGACGAGCGAAGATAAAGGTATCATAGATTCTATCCCAAGTGAAAATTGGCAAATTGCCTCTTATCGGCTCGCAGGTTTGGAAAGAATATGAAAAAGCGTAAACTTGAAAAAATGCCAGTAATTAAGCCTGAAGAGGGTGAAATAGAGAGGCATAACGCATATACGAGGCTAAACCCAAAGGGCCACAAGGAATTCGTTACAAGCGATGAAGAGACTCTAAATGAGTTATATCTAGACGATTTGCTAGGTATAAATTTGAACGAATATATGGACATGGGCGAGAGCACACCCGCTATATCCTTTGAGCAACCTATGAGTACAAGGAACAGTAATCTAAGATTCACTCCTAGACTAACTGGTTCTCCAAATGAAGCTATAAGATCTAATGGCGATTCGCTTACAAATATGCGAGGTCCAACAAAGCTAGCTGCTGACTCTCCTGAGGATCAAAGGGCAAAGAGCAATCTGAAAGCTAATGCATTTAGAGGCTCGAAATACAAAGGTAATATATCTGGAAACAAAAATATTGTTAGCTACGGTGGTGACAATATTGATTATGGGGCCACTCATAACGAATGCGTTACGAGCACTGCTGGTATTGCGATAAATCCGTCTTTTGCCACATACGATCAGCTCAGAGAGATCGGCAGAGAGATCGGTAAAAAGACGGGTAAGAAAAAGTCAAGAAGGAAACTTTCGGAGAACATTATGAATGACATCGATAGACTGCTGAACGAGTGGCAACCAGAATTCAAGGCCGGGGAATATGACCCAGGCGATTACAAGATGCCAAGTCCTACCGGCAATGGGGTCGCTAAGAAAGGCCTCAAAAAGGATAATACCGGTGCAAGAGACACCGAAATCAAGCACAGCGGCAAACCTTGGCCAAGGAAGCATAACGAAACAGCAGCCATGTGCGATGTTGAAGAAAGCGGCGTGGAAACTAAACCTCAAGGCTCACACGTTAGCAAGCATGCAAAAGCTGACGATGGAATCCAAACAGAATTAGGCCATAATTGGCCAAATCCTCCCAAGCATAGTGGTGGTGGCGTTGGCGAGCCAGTTTCTGGAACGCGTTACACCGATGGTGGTGTCCTTAAAGGCACAGCACCTAGCGATGGTAGCAACCAAGGAGCCAAGGCAAAACTCCCATCTAGCGGACCAATCACTGGCACTAAAGGCCCTCAGCTAGGCCAGATGGAATGGTCGCCGGAAAAGGTAGGCCAGTTGCTCGGCGAAGGCCTGAATATCCAAGACCTGTTCGATGACTTTGTACGACATGGCAATTTGGCACAAGTCGACCTCGAATCTTTCCAACAACTATGTGATGCACATGGTGCTGGCGTTACCTTAGATGAGAATTCTCTGCTTACGCTTATGGATAACAACGCCGAGTTCTTGTTTGAGGGAATGGAAGACTCTTACGGTGCTTACTGGCGTTATGAGCCACTGTCTGAAGCTAAAAAAAAGTGTAGGACATGTAATTGCTCGCCATGTGAGTGCGAAGGCGGTTGCATGGAAGAGTCAGTAGTCTCCGAGATGCAGATCGAGCCGGAAGAAGACTACATAGCTAGAACAGGTGGTCTGGATGATGACGACATGGAATCTGAGAGAGCCGCTCAACAGCTGAATCAAGAAGATGAAGACGAATTTGGTAGTAGGATGATGGATCAAGGTTATCTGGACGATGACTCTGAATATGATGAAGATGACCATGATCACCAATTCGGAGGAGGGCGGTTCGGCGGTGAAGATGTAGAGCTACAATGCCCTACTTGCATGTACATGGGCATGGAGGAAGAATGTCCTCAGTGTGGTAGCGAGATGATGTCGAGCGAGGGCGATATTCCAGACGACTCTGGAGAGTGGGACGAAGATTACCTCGATCAAGGAGACGGGTCTGAGCCACAAGGCGTAGGAAACGAATATGACTATAAGAATGGAATCGGCCCATACCACGAGTTCTCGGCAGCAGGTGAGATGTCTGATGATGAATACGAAAAACGAACAGGCCGAGTAAGAGGTATGGAAGAATCGATTCAAAGATTCAACAGGTATGCTAAAAACATACTTGAGAATAGATCCCTAAGTCGACAGGCAGTGACAGTTGCATTGAATCGATGCTGGAAGACTAATGCAAGTCGTATAAATCCTAAATCGCTGAATGAAGGCGTTGTGAAAACCCTACAACGAATTCAGCAAACATTCCCAGGATTTAGGCCGATTATAGTCACAGAAAGCTCCGCGATGGACGCAGCGACGGGCAAACCGATTTCTAGCTCGACGCTTAAGCAGTCACCAGACCTAGCAGACCAGCCTAGTCCTGATGACATACAAACGCATGGTGACAAGAGCCTTCTGGGCAAGGCACAGAAGAACAATTTGGACGGCACACCTATCATGAAGGGCACTGAGAAGGGCTTAAGTGGTACCGGTAGCGTTAGCGAGAGTGTGCAACGTAACCTTAACACGATGCGTAACAACGTCTCTAAGCTGTCACAAGCCATTAAGTTTGCGATAGCAGAATCAGCTAAGAATGTTAAGGGTGCAACCGTCACGCTACAGATATTAGTCCGTGAAGGTCAGCATGTGAATGCTACACCGAAGCGGGCTACTTTAACAGAGTCTGTGACGGATCTCGAAGAAATCCTTCAGCTTCATTCAGAGTCTGACGTGAGCGTGACGGCACAGTTTAAGGACAGATCTGGGGCGATAATCTTCAAGGCTGATATGCCCTTGGCAACGATCGCTCCGAGAGGTCCGCTGGTTTCAGAAGGGAAAGCTTTGTTCAGGTTCCGTAAGAATGCTGAGTTATTTGCTGAAAATTGCACTAAGACTGGTGCAGTAGCAAAACTAGTAGGGCATAATTGGGGCCATGCAGTACAAGCTAAAGTAAGCTTCGAAAGTGCTAGCAAAGCCTTCTCGACTATTTCGGAAAAGAAATGGCTTAAGGGTGCGGTAAACCCAGAACATAAAGGATACTGCACGCCCATGACAAAGTCTACTTGCACACCGAAGCGAAAGGCTTTGGCCAAGAGATTTAAGAAGGGTGGCGATCTTTACTCCGGTAATGAATAAGCACACTATCTGTAAAACACGAATGCCCCAGTAAAACATATCTGGGGCATTTTCGTAGAAGTCGATTCATCGCAATAAGGGTCTAAATATGGCAGAGTTAAGCACTGGTTTTTGGTTCGCGGCTTTAGCCTTAGGCTTAGCAGCTTTATATTGTGCGTCAACCGAAAGCCTACTGTTTATGACCATCATCACAATCATAGCCGCAGTAGGCTTAAGCTATACATTCCCTCTAGCCGTTTTCATCTGGAATAACCCATTAATATTACTTGCTGGTGTGCTGGTGTATGTGGTTATCGGCACCGGTTGGGCGTTTTTCAAATGGTACTTGTATATTAGAGAACGCATTAGCCTGAGGAATGCTAAGATAGAAGAGCGTGTCCAAGAGCTTAAGGACAAAAAAGAGCCAGACTTAGTTCGTACTACTATTAAGGAATTTATAAATAATGGCTTTAACAAGAAGCCAGACGACTATCTGGGTGAGATAGTCGAGCCATACTGGTCCAAAGTTAGAAGGCACGAAGGTATCGAATACGTAAAGGACATACCATATCAATTTAAACAACCGCTCATCGCTGATAACAAGGAGCGATTTACTACTTGGCTTATATTCTGGCCTTTTTCTGTCGCCGTATTTTGCCTATACGACTCTGCCAAGGCTGCTTGGCAGCTAGTTCAACGTACAGCTACATCGATTTATCATTATTGTGCGAAACGGTTGCAAGCGGTTTCAGATAAACTATGGCGAGATTAATATGCTACGTAGTGAGACTCTTTTAGAATTATTCAATATCAGGCATAAAGTATCTGATATTGTTATTCAAACGGTATGCGAATATCTAGAAGAGTATGGCATTGTTACTAACTTAATTGAAAACTTTGATATGTTCATTTACTTGACCATATCAAAAGATGGGAGTGAAGGCCGTATAGTCATCGATAGGATGAATAAGCAGTTCATACTAGAAGTGACCGGATTTATACCAACGAGGGGTGGGTTGCCCGCTATTGTAGAAGCTTTCACTTGCTACGCTAAGACAATGATTATTGCTGAGTAATTATAATAAGGAGACTTATTATAATGGATCAGATTCCGAAGATTGGCGTAGAGTACGACGAAGACATTGACAGGTATGAACTGATCTTAGATGATCACATATCGACTCTTAACCCATCTGAGTATGGTGCCGAAGGGCCAATAATCGATCCGAAGGACTATTTTATAACTTCAGGCGATGCGGTCGAAAAATCCAAAGCACTGTGTAAGCGGGTACACGATATTGTCAGGGAAACAGCAGATAGCCCAAATGCACCATATAAGCAAGCCGTTGCTTTCTTGCTGAGTCAGTGCGAAGGACTCAGAGACAATCTCATCAAGGCTAGAGGCAAAAACATCTTCCTAGAGACAGAATGGGACTTGCATCGATTGTATTGTATACCAAAGAACCCAAGAGCAAGAGAGTAATATGCCATTTTTCATTTTCGAAGGTAGCGACGGTGCCGGTAAGTCTACGATTATAGAAAAAGTCCGTAAGCATTTAGAACGGCATTCACCGCGAAATGCAGACAAGATACTCTGCACAAAATCTCCTGGTGCGACCCCATTGGGTCAGCATATACGTAAATTAGTGAAGCACACGAGTGAAATAAATCCTCTTATTCAAATAGACGATCTTTCAAGACAAGTCTTATTTATGGTGGACACAATCAATTTCACTCGTACGATGCTGATTCCCGCCCTCGATGCGGGCAAAATCGTGCTCTTAGATCGTAGCAGCTTTATCAGCTCCATGATATACGGCACAAATGAAGGGGTGGCTATCGAAGAGATCAGGTCCATGTTTAATTTGATACAGACACCTAAAGCTGATAAATGCTTTATTATCACTTGTGACCCCGAAGTAGCACTTGGTAGAATGCTTAAACGTCGAGGGTCCGTTAGTGAGGCTGCAGATCATTATGACGATAAGCCATTAGAATTCGCAAAAAGCATTGTCAATTCTTATAGAAGCATCCATGACTATCCTCCAGATATCGCATATAAAATAGTAGATCAGCCAAACTTAGTATCGTTTGTTTCTACTAACAGGTCAGCCGATAGTATAGCTGACGCTATTACATCGACAATATTGCCTTTATTGCCTTAATAAATCTTAGTAATCTATTTTGCTTTTGTTCCGGTAAGGCCTTTTGTTCTATATTGGACATTCTGCAAGACGCTTTATATAATGCCTTACTGACAGTACTGGCTTCTACGACCTGTATAAGATGCTTAGTTCGTAGTGTCGTAGCAAGTTCGATAAATGTATAAGCCTTCATGTAGCCTTCAACGTATTGTAGAGAATCAGGGCCAGAATACGACTGGCCTTTAAGTTGAATCCCTTTGTAGTACCAATAACGAGGTGCCTTTTGAGCGACTTTCGGGCTTTCAGTATACCGCGTATCGATCTTGAAATTAGACATATTCACCCTGATGCTATCACACCCACCAAAGCTAGGCCTACCGACGCTGGATATGATATATACGCCGTTGAAGATATCGAGCTGCCCCCCGCGACATCGACGTACGTCAAGACCGGTGTTCAGATATCGGCCCCGCCCGGCTATTATTTTACTATCGATGGAAGGTCGAGTATGTGGAGTAAAGGAGTAGTTCCAGACAGAGGGATCATCGATTCAACATACACTGGCGAGTTGCTTGTAGCATTATACAATCGTAACATTACAGCATATCACGTCAAGAAAGGCGATCGGATTGCTCAAATCTTATTACATAGGCAATTAGACGCTAATTTCAATGTCGTCGAACAATTCAGTAGTCTTTACAACAGTCGCGGCACAGATGGCTTCGGCAGCACCGGGAGGTAGGCATGTACCAGTTAGGGTGGGTAACAACTTATGGTAAAATAGTCATAAGTAAAGACGAAGGAATAATGTTGGAAGGTGTCTACTACGGTGGCTCCAGTAATGATAAGACGGGTGCAGAAGAGCTAGCTAGGAATTGTGTGAACACTATTAAAGGTGCCACAATAATGCCTAGAATAGCCGAAGTTACCGAGCCTAACCAACTAATTGGGCTTCTTCTTGATTGTGCCGATTGGATGGAAAAGACGGTTCAAAGCATGAAAGAAGCAGACGCTGTTATATCTAAAGCTAGCAAGAAACGTTAGCTATGAGTCCAGATTTTGACTCCGATTTCGATTTAAAATTTAAACGTGATTATCCAGTGATCACGTTGGTGGTAAATCTTTTAAGTATCCCTATTTTATATCTAATCGTCTTATTGACAGCGATTTTCAATCTCGCCTGCTTGATTATCTTCAGCTTTGTAATGTTTAGTATAATATATATCTTATGTCTATTTATAGATTATATAATGATGTTAGTTGCTAATTAGCTTCTAGCAGGCCTTCCTTTGCCTTCTTTTAAATTCAAGCTACATTAGGCCGTTGTATTATCAGTCCTTGTTTCTTGTTCAAGAGAGGCCAAAGGAAGAGGCTCTTTGGATATCGTGATGGTGCCTGTTCCTGCAAGCCCACAACACTGGTGGCCCGGATTGCAGCAACATTTTATATCTGGCTCAATGTATCTAATAGTCGCTGTACCCTCGTGGTCAGTATATCCTGTTATTTTTCTATCATCGATTTCGATATCGTATTTAAAGTTATGTGCTGCTCTGCCTCTATACCATACACTTATTACCGTCTCCCATCCCATGATCCCACCAGCCGGTACTGGTTGCTTCATACCTAGCATAGGCACTGTCCGCATGGCATTGTACACTTTTATGCGATAGTCGATATCGCCATACTCGGCAAGAATGTAACGGTGCTTCGCTAAAGCCACGGTTTTAGAAGGGGGAGTCGTCATATGCCTTACTTACGGCGGCAGGAACGCGACGCTTTCGTATGCGTTTGCGTCTTTTAAGTTGACCACCCTTTACTAGCTCAGGCTCGTCGTAATAATATGAATCATTATACATCTCCCGATTTGCCCGCTCCTGAGCATATGGAGTGGAGCCTTCCCACAATGGGTCTATTAAAACCAATTGTCCATTGGCTCTATACATCAAATTATTTTCATGTAGATCTAATACACCAGGAATATTATTTTGTTTTAGCAAGTATAGACCTTCTGCTACATTCCGAATATTAGGATCTTTTAGTCGACGCTCTACCAGAGCGAATGTTTCTGACATCGAATCTACGTCAGATATAGTCGACTTCCCACTAATGCTTTGAAAAATTAGGTCTATGTATTTATCTAAGAAATTAACCGTTCGGCGGTGATCATCCCAATCTTTTGGCTCATACAATCTCTCGATTCGAGCGACATAGACCTTAGACCATCTTAGAGTTCTAGTCCATCTTGGGACTACCGATTTAGGTGGGCCGTAAATTTTAGGGAAGGACACATGAGGATGAGAATATGCGAATCTAATGAATTTTAGGTAAATGTCGTCTTGTGGGAATAATTTTATCACATATGGCCAATCAGGATGATATAATACTTGTCCATACCTTCCTTCGCCTAGAAGCTGTCCGCCGTCAGCTTCAAACTTGTCGACTAGCTTCCACCATGTAAGATGATCATTAGCCGGATCAGACAAAAGGTCTTTTGGAGCCCCAAAGCCCTCTATGATGTATGACAGTTTCATTATGTCACTTCTAGCTGACCGTACGAAAATTCAGAGAACAATGATATCTGAGTTCTTACGTCCATTCTTCGTACAGTTGCGCCAGGCCAAAGTCTCGCACCGAACTTACCGAATGATCTATTTGGATCGTAGTCGATTGGGAAGTAAGGAGTTTGTACATTGACAGGTGTTGGAAGGCTCGCACTCAGAACAGAACTAGGTGGGACGAGGAGCTGGTTCCACCAGATCCACAGTTGACTTTCTCTTACCATTATTTCTAAACGATTCCAATATTCGCTCTGAGACCCACCTATCTGAGCACCACCGTCGTAGACGACAAACCCTTCTGGTGTAGCAGAAGGCTGAGAGCCTATACCAGAGTAAGTGCCAGCTTGTGAGTAGATTCCGCTCACAGCATATCCTGGAGCGAGACCACGGACAAAGTCGTCGACATCATCGAGTACGTCCTCTTCATAAGGCAGAGACATGTCCAAATGGCCGACTTTGAACTGGACATCAACTACCTGCGAAGATTCGTTATATGAAAATTCTGCTCTTACGATAGTAGCTGAATATTCTTGGTGTAGTAATTCGACAATGTCTCCTACTTCACCAGGATAGGGCAAGTTGTTACTTACTCCTCCGATTAGTACGATGGTGTCACAGCCACCGGGCAGATTTGGCGGGTTTGTGAAGTCAGTTATGTCCGAACCACCTAACCCTGTCCCTTGTGTCTCTTGTAAAGAGGTCGGGAACATTAGTTTACGCTTGTAATTATAGATAACATTTTGATTGCTATAAGGATACAAGCATCTTAAGGCACCAAATTGCGGAAGATCGTGGAAATGTGCACCGCAAACTCTCACGTAATGGCTGCCGTCTTTCAGAATACCTTTACCTATCACTCTCAGGTATTTAGTAGTAGTTTCATCAATAGGTGCCCTAATTAAGATATCGTACGGCGTAAAGTTAGAGCTAGACGGGCGACCGATATCTAGCCTCAGCTTAGCGTTGCACAGATTCTTACGATTCCATAAGTATACCGGTCTCTCACTAAAGTCGGTCGGAGCCTCTGTAGAGGCTACTACCTTAAGGCCGGGCAGATCTGTATCGATAATCGCTCTATGCTGGAGGCTTATATCTGCCTCTTCTGTACCGCCAGTTGAAGCCACGTCGTAGCTCAACAATGGATCATCATATCCGGTCAGCCCCCACAATGTTTGACTAAATTCCCTGATAGCTGAGACCTGTTCTGCGCTGGTTTTGTCTTCGCTTCCAGCCCCCGGCGGCAGTTCTTCTCTCGCTATATCGACATCACCAAACTGAGTCTGGCCTACCCACGTCCAAACGTGGTTTGGATTGAGTGTCGGCTTCTTAGAGAAATAATATCGCAGTATGGGTTGCCCTGATACTTCAGCGATCTTGAAGAACCATAGCTCCACTAGAGAGCCAATAGGCAGTAGGTCTATTGAAGCATCTAAGATCAGTGATTGAGGATTCGCCCCTGTAGATGGATTTTCTGGGTTAATATATTGCCATACGTTTTTAGCTGAGAATGGATCGCCAACAGCAGCATTCTTATCGACATTCCATTCCCGACAAGTATAGAGATTTGTAGAGAGGATAGAGCTAGTATAATCGACAATCACGGCCATCTTCTTAGATATTAAATGGCCTTTATACAACAGGCTGCCGAGCATGTTGGAGTTAGGCTCCATGCTCAGGTCAAAGCGTGTTAAATTACCATCTGCGTCTTTGCCTGTAAACCAAACATTCTCTACTTTGCCGCCAGCACCTGGGGACATGGCCCAACCGATTTCGGTTTGTAAGCTATTGAGTTGATTCCTTTTAAGTACGACTTCAAATTCGGCAGTGCCAGGAGCTATCGTGTCATCATACCTTTTAAATATAAGTGACGGATACTTGCCCTTATTATTAAGAGTCGCACTTGGGTTGTTTGGGTCGGCTATAGTTGTCTCAGGGAACAGATGGATTTTAAGCTCCCCATAGGCATTAACACCAGGAAGCTTACCACCGCACGATGGTGGTCGTATACTAGCAATATCTGTCTCGTCTTGAATCCAGTATATCTGAGTGCATTCTTCGCATGCACAATTTAGTGGGATTGGACTATCGACGGTAAACCTGACTACGTTACCAATCCGTTCTAAGCTGATAAACTCGGTTCCGGCAGCAAGGATTATGTCACCTTGCATCCAGCCACCGTCGTCTGGGAATCCTGCTCCTTGAAATCCTAACACTCCTAGCCTTGTTTGCAGTAAGGCATCAAGTTTGCATTTGTCATCAGGTGCCATTAGTCCAGGCGTTTCGCAAGTAGCAGATGGTATTGGGTCTTCTGCTATGTGAGAATGGCCGTGAAAACTGGGGAAGATAACCTGAGATTCCTTGAAGTACAAAGCTCTCTGTTGTTCATCATAGGAATAACCTGAGGTTATTCTATTAGGGCCTTCTACTTGAATAAACTGACCGTCCAAAAGGACTTGATGCTGCGGTATTTTGGTTATAGCCATTTTTTCGCCCTGAAAGAAGATTTGTTATTTAAGATTTGAATTCACGGATATATAGTTTAGCTACCATATAAAGAAATAGTTAGGTTCTTGAAAATAATTGGTAACTACTTTCGCTATATGTTTGGGTTCATATTTCTGCCTATAATTGTCTTTAAGAGCAGCAGGCACTAACACTATTATAGTTTTAGCACAATGCCTATATTCGAGTGCGTCTAGAATCTTAAGCTCTACATAGTCATATCTAAAATCGTGGTCATATATTACTGCGTCGACCTTTCCATTGAATGCTTCATAATTAAGGCCAATAAAGCTGTCGAACCCTAGGTCTACGGCTTTGTTAAATCTTCTATCATCAAGATGAACATAAGTACAGCCAGCGAGAGATGCAGCAATGGCCCGTGCCCCAGTCCCAGTATGCAAGTCTAATATTTTGCCCTTTATGTTAAGTCTTTGAAATAAGTATCTGTATGTCGACGGATTAGGAGTTTTAAATGTGAACCTATGATGGTTTCGTCTTGTTATAGCTTTTACTAAGTGGTGATAATCGAATGGATTGCTTGAGCCTATCATGTCTCTAATGACTGAGAAGCATACATCTGGTTTCTTTAATACTCTGTCATATATTTCCGACATGTCGAAAAAATGCTGCATAATATACCGACCAGGAGCTTTTGCTATACTCGCCATGAAGCAGCCTTCTTTTATATAATCCTTCTCCCTCGTCTTTTTCAATAGCTCTAAATCTTCTTGTATAACATTATCTGGAAATAGTGGCCAAATATATCCTCGCTTATTTAGCATATAATTATATTGATGTACCGCTAAATCACGTTCCAGCTTTGTCGCATTGTTCAAATCCTTTCTAGGAATCATTATATGTGCTGGATAGGGGTTATGACCCGTAAGATCAGCGTATTGCTCTATTATAGGTGGTACATTGTTTATCTTCCAGTCATCCAAAGACATAGCTGAAAATCTATAAACAGCGACTTGGTTATCCTTAAAAGTAACAGCAACCTGGGCCTTGGTGATTTTTATACTTTTGACGTGTGGATGGTCTCTCAGCTTCTTCAGGGCTACCTTGTAGTTAAATGACAACTGCCGCTTAGTATTATGCTTTAGATATCTCACCCTTTTCGGGATATTAAACTTAACTAGCCAATCAGAGAATTTGGAATTGGATATGCCAGCTAATTTAGCACATTGCCTCTCCGTGAGACCTAGTTCTACATAGTGCTTATGACACCACGCCTTAGTACAATTCGGGTTTTTAGACTTATTGCCGAATTTAGGCACTCCAAGCTTTCTCAATATTCTGTGTATCAAAACGTGAGAAATTCCAACTGCTCTTTGAACCGCCTTTACTCCATAACGCTGTGTATTTTCCGTCAGCCACTCTTTAGTTCTCCAATTAGCAGGGACTTCACCGATTTCTTGTTTAATGGAAATAGGCCTTTTCTTGGTCTTTGGCCTATTGCCCTCTATGCCAGCCAATTTTCGTAGCTTACGGACTGAAGCTGTCGACATACCGATAACCATTGCATGATCTGCTACTGACAAGTATGAGTGAGATTCAAACCATTTCCGCAGACTAGCTGGGTCTTTTTTGTTTACACGTTCGAACTGTTTACGCAGTCGCGAGTATTCTGAATCAATTATCATTGTAAGTATTAACAGTGAATGAGGCTGACGGACTCAGTTATGTATCTTCCCAGCCTCGGCGAGTAGTATGTTATTACTGATTCTTCTAATTCTTCGTCTGTAGTGTTAATAGATATTGGTTCTTGCGGTGCTAGTTCTTCTTGTGGTGGCAATTGTTGTGCTGATTGTGATGGTTGTACTGGTGCTTGTGGCTCTAGTAATTTATCTTCATCGGGGGCTTTAGGACGCATTAATTCTTGTTGGTTCTCTCGCCTTTCTTGCTCGAAGTCTCTTCTATTAGACGTTTTTTGCTGAGCTAGTGGCGGGGCGGCTTCTTTTCCTTTATCAGCTTGGATTTCTGGGCCAATCTGATCTGGTGGTAGTTCTGGTGCCAGGCCAGGTACCTGTCGCCTTCTCAAGTCTTTAGCAGCTTTAACAAGAGGGACATCTTCTCGACGTTCTACACCAGATGTAGAGTTATCATATTCAGCATCTTGCTTTTCTTTGTTAGCCATTTGCATTTCGGGAGAGTTAGGATCTGCGGCTGGAGCTTGCTGTAATTTTTGAACAGTATCATCTAACTCCTGCCTCATTTGCTGAAGATCCTGAGGATACTTGGGTTGTGCGTCCTGCGTTCTTTGATCCTTCGACTTGAACATGCTACTTATCTTATTCTTTACCCAATCCTTAGCGGTCTTCATTATACCATACTTAGGATACATTACATCCGTATCAACGCCACGTATATAGGCAGCGTTGTAGGTTCTATAATAATTAGCGAATATATCCGGCAGTAATCTCTTACCCAAATGATAGCGTCGATATAAATTGCCAGCAGCCATAATCTTAGGCAGTTCTTTGGCTAACTCTGTATATTGCTTTTGGGTGAGATAATTAAGGTTAATTCCGCCGACAAGATTATTTCTGGTGGTCGGATGGCGATATGCCCCTAATAGTAGAATATCAGGATTTGGGTCATTGTTGAAGTTACTGTAATCGAACTTCCATCTCGGACCCTCTCCGTCCTCACAGAGGACTACCTCGGCTAGTATCTCTCTAGCTTCATTTAAAGAGATGGTAACAAGGTCTTCGTATTTCATATGCTACGAATTATAGCCGCATTTTTCAAAACTAGCTGCCTAGATTCGTTGATGCTCTTTGGCCGCTTAATTGAAACGAGATAGTCATTGCCTGCGAAGTGGTTATCTTCGCAAGCTATTTGTGCTGCTATATTTACATATGGTATAGCATCGTGTGAGAATTCAAGTACGGCTTCCCGACCTTCTGTCTGTAGTATGCCCATACCATTGGCAGTATTAATGAATGAGTGCAAAGCTGCTTCCGTAGGCATAGTCAAGATTGCTTTAATTGGCTTTCTTGAGAATGGTATTCGTATGTCGTACCGTCTTCTGCATTCGTTAAGTGCTCTATCGAGCCTCGCAGCAATGAGACGCGATGCGTTCTGTAGAAGCATAAAGTCTACCGCGTCCATTGACTCTAATATCGGTAACTCTTTGGCTAAGTAACTCTCAGCAAATCCCTCGGCTTTAAATCGATTTAAGTTGCTGGTAGCCGCAGCTATTCTGAGCTTCATCAAGCCGTTCAAGTATGCAGTGCTGACTGCCTTGTTTGAAATGGCTGTATCAGTTTTCTTAGAGATATCGACTTCCTTGCCGGTTCTCTTGTCGATGTACGTAGACTTCATACCAGGTGCTTCAGCTTTGGCGGACCTAGCAGTCTGGATGCCTAACTGTTCGAATTCCTTTACTTCCGCAGTCATTTCGTCCTGAATCTCTTTGGGATGCATCTGTGGATAATCACGCCGAGTCCATATAGAGTGCCAAAGTTCTCCGGATGGTGTTGGCTCGATCTCAGGGTCTTCGTTGGGAGACCACCAGCCAACAGCATCTCTAGGCTTGGATAGATTAGATCTTGTAACGCCCTTACCAGGATATTGGCTTGCGATCTTACCTAAATGCCGCAATACGAAACGGAATTCATTAGCCGACATCGGGCCGCCTATCTTGGCAATACCAGATTGTTGCCATGGCTGCGATTCTGCTGCCGTGGGCTTCCTGGTCTCAGCCCCTAAATCTAGAGCTATTTGATTAAGCTTAGGCGATTTGGCGATGATGCCGGATAAATTGTAATTCAATGCGATCTGCAGCAAAACATTAAGCCGGTCAGCTGCTTCTCGTCCTGCTAGTGTGAATTCTACTTCGGAGTCTTCGTCGGCTTGAGTGAAGTATTTGCTCTCTAATGATCGACCAGACTTCGCTTCAACGTCTTGCTTATTACCCAGATCGTCTTCTACATCGAGGCTACTAACACCCTTTGTTAGATTGACGGCTCTAGTTTCGCCTTCGTAGGAGCCACTTCCCAACCATTCAGGAGCATCTGGGAAAGTCTTTTTGGTTTTTGCCCAGACAAACTGGCCTGGACTGGCTTCAGTCCATCGGTAGTATGCAACGTTCTTTCTCGATCCAGTAGATACAGCCTGTCCTAGGCCTGTTGAAGCACCTCTGATCGGGGTTTCTTCTAACTCGATCTCATCCTGTAGCTGGCGTATACGGGCCTGAGTAGCTTCAATCCTATCCTGGTTTCCACTCTCTAGTGCGTCGGCATAATCCATCGCAATAGCGTAGACACGACTTGAGTATTGCTCGAAAGGATTGTCCGGATGCTTATCATAGCTCTTCTTGGTTCGGAAGGGTCCTTTAATTTGATCCGCTATCGCTCTGGCTTGAACTGGTTTTTTAACGGCTAGCAAAGCATCTAAGCCTTTTAATCCTGTCTTTTGCGATTTTCCACCAATAGTTTGTGTCGCCTCACCGCCTTTTGCCTTTATGCCTGCTATTGATCCGCCGATGCCGTGTTCTATAGCACCGGCAATATTTCGTGTAACGAAGGATATAAACGCCGACCTGGATTCGTCTACGCCAGGCTGCATCATCTTTGATAACTCGATCGCTCCATTTTGATAGAGGTCATTTATAAATTGGTTATCGTTACCTCGGCCATATTTTCCGGCAATTTTCTTAGCGATGCGGTACAATGGTGCTCCACCCATACTCCCGGCTTTAGGACTGCGGGGATTGGGCTTGTTAGAATATAAAGCATTCATATCACCAGCATAAGCTATTGCTACCTCGTCTTGCGTCCATTGAGGAGCCGCTCCACCGGGCTGATAACCTGGAGGTGGGGGGTATCCACCTCTGCTCGTCCAGGGCTTAGTCTCATACTTAGGACTAGCTGTCAGTGGCCCAATGGTATGGAAAAGAACATCTTCAGCATACTGTCTATCGTAACCAGGAGCGTACGGGTCTTTCCAATTTGCACCTGGTACAAATGAGGCACCTGGTTTTCTCTTCGCAGTAGGAGTGCTCGTTTGTGACGTAGTAGCAGATGGACCAGCTGCGGCTGGTTCTTCTTCTACTTGATCAGTCGACTGTTTCGTTTGGTCTTCTGATTCATCGTCATAGATATCAGAAAAATCTACGTTCAATGCTTCATTGATACCGCTAACACGTCTTAATTTCTGTTCTAAAATCGAATCTAGTGAACCAATAAAACTTTTCATTGTTATCTCCCTTGTTATATAATAAATTTGCAGTGGTATTAATGCATCAAATATTTGGCTATGATGGCTTCCTCTTCTTCATCTACTGATGACTTGAGGATAGTGTTCTTTGGACCTTTGATGGCTTTGATAACTAACTTAGGACAATTAACTATCGATACAGCCATGTTGTTGTGACTAAATTTTTGGATAAGACTTAGTTCTTCATTTTTATCTATATTGTCGTAGTCAATTCCGTTTGGCCTGATAAACATGCATGTGTCATATACAGCTACACCTCTGACCTGATAAGTAGCGTTTCCGGTAATATGACTATACTGAAGAGTTTTTCCCAACATGACCATACTAGCTGGTTCTGCTGCCATAGCCTTAGCAAGAGTGCTTAAATAATGAGGCTCGTAATGATAATCAAGTCTGAATTGAGCTATAATTTGCCCGTTCGCGTGAGATAATCCAAAATTTCTAGCAGTGCCAGCAGGTAGGAAGATCGGTGTATCAATAAGAATGACGTTAGCCTTGGCCGCTATGTTTAGTGTACTAGCTTCATGCTGTGTTGGCCGGTTGTTGACAATGATCAACTCTTTATAATCATAATCTTGCGATTCAAATCCCTCAATCGCTTTTAATAGCCCGTTATAATCGTTGCCTTTATATATCAGTACACATGAGATAAGAGGAATGTCTTGAGTCATTAGCTTCCTATATAGTCTAGACCACTGGAAATAGCTTTCCAGGCTTCTGAGAATTGAGACACCTCTTTTAATGTCCCATTATTGTATGATCTTTGTATGTATTCTGACAGCTTAGCGAACCATGGTAACCATTCATCTCTATGTTGTATAGCAGCATCATTGGCTGTCTTGGCCGCTGAAATTATTTCTGCAACATCGGTAAATTTACCGCTATCGATTTGTGTAGCTATGCTTTTAAATGCGGCGGCTAGTTTTTGTGCGTCTAACTTAATATCTTCTTCTTGATTAGTTTCTGTTCTGATAACCAAGTTAGTCCATTCGGCGACAGATTTAGCAAGACCCTCTAATGGCACTGACGGGTTCGTGGGAATAGGCGGATTAGGCTCTGCTGGCGTTGTAGGTTCAGTAGGATTGGGGTTTATCGGTGTAACAGGCTCATCGGGCCTTCCAACGCTGACTATGACACTCTGAGTGCTAGACCTCTGTACAACATCGATTATTTTATCATTGTCCTTAACTGTATAAACAAATGATGTCGTAAGGATAACTGTATAATTTGCTGGTGCGGTCCCTGTTCCAAAAATCGCCCTTGTACCATCAGGCCAAACAAGCAAGTCTCTCTTAGGCAATATTGTCCAGGCGTAGGATATTGAGTGCAAATTGCTGGTCTTAGTGTCGACGGTCGTATTTAAGACGACTAATTCACCAATATCGATCGGCTTTTCAGCACCCGTGATATTGATCGTTGGTGTTTGGGCCTCAAATGCCGTTATGCTGCTAGGTTGGTTTTGCTTTTGTGTGAACCCATTGAATTTCGAATTAGGATTAATCAAATCGAAATTCTGAGCCAAAGCGGACTGTGCCAATGCTGCGGCACACACCAAAATAAATGCTGCTCTGTACACTGGCACAATCTCCTTGACTTATGGATCAATAACTTAAGATCTTGGTTTAGAGAGCTTGGGTGAGCAAGTACTCTAGCAACTTCTCGGCGGCGAACTTTAGGATCGCCTTCCAGTCGATAATAGCTTGTGCAGAAACTCCATCTGCTTGAGCTAACACTTTTTCCATCTCGGCGAGAGGATCACAGACACTTTGAGCGGAAGCACAATTTCCACCGCAGCAAGTCTCCGGAGCCGATTGGCTGGAAAGGTTGAAGCTAGTCTCGCCAAGCAAACGACTTTGTGCGTATCCTTGTACAACCCAGAGGTCATGGGCGAATTCGGCTTTTTTACTAGCAATCTCTCCGCTGCGTGCGATATTGATGACATTACGTGTCTCTAGAACCGGTAGATCTGCTGGATATGGTGTCATTTTCGACTCCTAGGTAAGTAATTATTTTATCAAAGTTACATTACAATGTAACAAACCACCCTATATACTTTCGGGACAAGCCTCAGATGCAAGATAGCATACGACAGATTATCGCCTTGATGAATGAAGACGGCATTGTTCCAGGCAGCACATCCGTATTAACTGGTGCAGCAATGGCACAATCAGTACCAAACACTGATAACCCCAATATGCTTGCTTCAGACAATGGTGGATATGGAGAACCAACTGAACCAGAAGCAAATGATTTCACAGAGTTAGAATACAAATTAACCAAAAGATTCTTGGAGCTTATCGGCGGAACTGAGAGAGCACGGGAAATAATAAATAAGTGCGATGATTGTGAAGAGTGCTTAAACTTGGTTACTGCCGATGACGATGATGTAATCAATAGCATAGCTAGTACTATGCCGGATGACGTAGGACTACCGACGAATATTGTAAATATGTCTTCATTGTACAATCCTAGTACTATAGCGGGGCCTATGTAGTAGATGATTGACTTTGATGCTACACTCAATATCTTATTAGAAGACGCAAATGTGGATTGGCAGCCAATGGCACAAGCACAAGAGCTTGTACAGCAATTAGGCGATGCTAAGAGGAAACTCACTCAGATCAAACACCAGCTGAGCATGGTCAAAAATCAAATCATCGCTGATTTAGCCATGCAGATACGCCGACACTCACCCGCATTAAATGTCGGGCTAGACCACGGTTATTGTAAAGTTGGCTATAAAACTAAGCATTTACTGTTGACTCCCGATTTAATCAATGGGGTGTGGAAGGTCAAGGCATCGGACGCTAACTTTGCAAATAAATTCCAAAAAGCTCGACTACGAGACTTATTTCTCGATTCAAGCATTGAAGTCCTGATACAGTCAATATCTGATTACTTCCTTGAGCATTATAAAACACTCGAAGAAGGAACAGGATGTGGAATACTGCTGATAGAAGGTAAAATCAGTTACCTGGCAGATTTAGTTAGGTATCGTGACTCCTTTTCTACTAATCATATGCCTCTAAAATCACGAAGAGCGAGGCTTCAATGATAGATAAATTAAGCAGAGTACGAGACTTCGTCGAGGAATATTGCAGCAGGAACCAAATACCTATAAGCTCAATTGCCGACACCACAGGCATTCAGGGCATCAAGATATACGAAAAAGATAAGAATGAGTTATTTAAGCTATTCAATGAGCTATCTCCTCTACTTGAAGCTGATCAGGTTTGTCTGAGCACAGAAAAAGTTAGAGGAGGATTGCTTTTAGCATTTTCGCTGAAAGCTTTAACAGAAACAGAAATCAGCCAATTTATAAATTCAATCGGCGAAGAGCGTGCGAATATGAGTTTTGAAGATAGAATCGACAATGCGTTGACAGTACCAGTAACAACTGTAGTCAAGTCGGGTCAGCCAAACCAAAAAGAGCCAAGCTTCCTGGACATGGCACGCAAGATCTTCGAAGACCAATACAAAGATGCTATATCGGGTGGTGATCGATGCAATCAGACAGGTCGTCAAAGGGTTTACTACGACCCAGACACTGTTACATATGCAGGAAAGATCAAAAAGGGTAAGAAACCTAGGCGGCAATTTAGTACGTCTCTCAAAGAAGCATTGGAAGGAATCGCCACGCCTACAGGCATACAGCCTAATGATTTGTTCGCTAGCTTCGCGAATGCTCTCCAGCAACTTGGCGAAAGACTTGGTGTAGGGCCTTTACAAAATAAGCTAAAGGAACAAGGTATAGAGTACAGGAAGTCGAAGGATGGGCAAGCTATCATTCTCTATGTATTGAACGGGAAGACAAAAGCGCCGTCGCCTATCGCCAGGATTACAGCCGAGACTTTAAGCAAGCCCAATGAATTTGAGCAAGAGCTTTTAAAAATGGTTGACTTTTCCAAAGGCGACGCTCCAGGTGCATTTAAACAAAAGCAAGAAGAATTTAGAGAACAAGAAAAAGCAGTGCGTGAGATAGCTAAAGGTTCTGCCCCTCAGCCGCCTCAAACCACTCAAAGCCAGCCAGCAGCACAACCAGCAGCACAACCAGCAGCACAACCAGTGCAACCGGCCCCAACAGCACCAAACCGTGCGGCAGTCCAAGCGGCCTCACCCAAATCACCTGTCAAAGTTTAACACATGACTCTGCCCGATAACAGAATTCAGTTACCGCCTACTAAGATCGACTTTGATACCCAGGTCGGTGTTACTGGTCAAGTACATGATGACTATCCTCCTCCACAGGGGCAAGCTCGCTTTGACCACATGCGGATGTACCTTATTGGTCTGTTATCACAACAATCATCATTCGATCCGCCTAGCCAAAAGAGGGATGGTACACCTTGGTTCGATTTAAATGAACTAAGCCTTAAGATATCGTTTAACAACGTTTGGCTACCTTACAGCGATGCTATAAAAATCGGTGGCATGTCACTCTCTGACTGGTACACCAATGTTGAAACAGCACTAGTAGGCATCGCTCCTGAGATATTTTTCTCTGGTGTCTGTACACAGCAGGGAGTAGTGGATATACCGATTCCTACAGAATACCAAGTCCTCATCTCGGCAGAATCAAAAGCTTTTGTCACGATTAATAGGACGCATCAATTTACTCCGTTAGAAGTCCAATTCATAGGCTCACCCAATCCGACGACCATTAGGTTGTTAAATGCCGAGCTAGAAGCCGACGATACGTTTGCTGTGTCGATTAGAAGAATACCTAATTCGAATTTTCTTAATAGCACATTAAGCATACCTTGAGGATAAAATGGCTAACATTGGTTTAAGCGATAGCTACGACAACATACGAACAGACAAAGGGTTCGTCAAAGCATACAAAGGCGAAATAGAGTTCGAATTTAGAGATCGCAACGGCCAGACCATACGGCAGCACCGTGAGCCCAATATTATCAAAATATTCGCAAAAGAAATCTTAGCCCATAGGCTTGCATATGGTAAAGTGTGGGACCCGACTGCAAATACCGGAAGTGGCGGCTGGGTAAGTCACTCTATTGACTTGGAAGAATTTGCTGTGAAGTACATTGTTTTCGGTGCTTCCTTCGACGAAAACGGCAACCCGTTAGATTCTGCTGATACTGACTTTTATACACCTGATTCTACTGTTGGTAGCTACACGCCAATCCAATTGGGTGTTGGCGCAGAATATGATGGCGGTTTAATTAAACCCGTACCGATTTCTGAGCCGACCAGACCACTCAAAAGGATAGAAAGAATCTACTTTGAGCCTACCTATCAGCCCGCTGGGACCCCTCTCTTAACGGCAGATGTTAGAGCCATTAACAATGTAGTGGTTTTTGAAACTACTTTAACCAAAGACGAATACAATGGGTTAGGTGTCACACTCAACGACTACCTTACCATCACTGAGGTCGCTCTGGTGGGTGCTGCGGAAGTTGATTCTCTTGGGTCATGTGACTGTGACCCAAGAGACATCTTCCTGCAGGGCAGGAGCACCGGAGGAGCCCTGTCTGCTGTGGCGAGTGGTACGGCTACAGTTACTATCGACATGTCTGAGACAGAAGTAGATCTGATAAAAGAAGGCGACCAAGTAAAGATCGTAGCCGCTGATTCGACAGCTAGTGAAGATCAGGAGCTTAACCAACTAAACCCGTATTATCTAGTGTTGAGTAAACTTCCAGGTGGTCACGACTTGCAGTTAGATAGGGTGCCAGTAGACGCGGATTCTAACCCGATTACTGGGAGCATCGGGTTATTACGCGATGGCTTCAAGATCTTTTCGCACAGAATCCTGTCTGTGCCCGTCAAGAAGTCAGAAGACTTCGAAATAGTGGTAAGATGGCGCATAATATTTAACTAATCCAAAGTCTTTTGACTCTTTTATTTAATATGCCTACTGGTAAAAGTATCGACTGGCAACTATATGATAATATGATAAACATACATCTACCGCATATGACTATCTCTGACTTTCAAGCCAGATACTTGCCTAGCATCTCTGCCAAGGCTATAGGTTCACGGGCGAAAAAATTAGGCGTTAGGCCTAAAAAATATGTCCCTACTGATATACATAAAACCAAAATTTCTAAATCAGCAAGCAAGGCTTGGACTGATAAGGAAGATGATATTCTTTTATCTTCAGCTCATATCCAATCTATAGCAGAATTAGCGATACGGCTCCAAACTACTAAGTCGGCAGTTCATAGAAGATTAAAGCATCTTGGCTTTGAACAAAAAGAGGCAGACATCGCTCACAAACACAGCCGCAGGACAATCGAGTCATTTACTCTAGAAAGGAGGCAAATGCTTTCTACTCTTAGTAAAGGTCGTAAGCTTACAGATGAACATAAGGCTAAATTAGCCGAAGCACGCAGGAGACAATCTGGTAGAATTAGCAGTATACAGCAATCGTTTTATGATATAGCGGACAGTATGCATATAGAATATAGAAAAGAGTCGGAACCCGAATGCAAAATAGGACCATGGACATTTGATGCGTTTGTTAGCCCCAATATCTTGGTAGAGATCCAGGGCGAGTGGATTCACTCTCAACACAAGAATATTGTTAAAGACGCGGCCAAAGCAACATATATTGCTAAATATTTCCCACAATACCGTTTAGAATACATTTGGGAAGCTGAATTCGGTTCGCCTAATAGGATAAAGGACCGTATTAACAAGATGATAGGCATTATACAGACAGAGCAAATAGATTTCTCTTTTGTAGATGTAAGAACAGGATTAGGTAATTTAGAAGAATCAAGACGGTTTATAAATGCATATCATTATTTGGGCAATTTAAAGGGCAGCATAACATTTTCTGCATATTTATATGATGAGATGATCGCTACAGCCATCTATGGAGCACCATCGCGACCGTTAAATGGAGACTATGGTAGTTATCCCTCATGTTTAGAATTAAGACGTTTAGTTATAAAAGAAGGATATAATAAGAAAAATTTCGCTAGTTGGTTTTTAACTCGCTCTGTAGCCTTGGTACCCCCTAAAACTAAAAAATTGGTATCGTATGCAGATCCTGTTTTTGGTCATAATGGCACAGTATATAAATCTAGTGGCTGGGATTTCGACGGGATTACAGAGCCGAGCTACTATTATATAAGCAATGATGGTTACGTCATGCATAAAAAGACTCTTTTCGAAAGAGCCAATTCGGTTCACATGAAGGAAGCCGACTACGCTCAGAAGCATGGCTGGACTAAGGTACCGACTCCTCCAAAAAATAGGTTTGTAAAGAATTTATGCAAGTCAAGATAGGTGACACATTATATGATCCTATGGAAGTACCGATTTTACTTATTCTGTCAGATCAGGATAAGATAAGTATTTCTAGCATGCATCCAGACAGCAAGAAAATAATATTTTACAATGATAAGCTTGACGCGGAATCCGTTAGAATATTATTTAATGACAAGTGATGCAAAGAGTCGCATTAACAATAATTCTAAACGGCTTACATCATCTACTACATAACAGCCAAGCCAAGTTTATACTGCACAATTTTGATTTATGGATTGTCGTAGAAGGAGCAAGCAGGCCAGGCGGCAGTACTCGTTGGTGTAGGAGTATGCCAAGTGAATACCATAATAAAGGCTTGAGTATAGACGGTACATCGGACTATTTAGAAAATCTGTCTAAGCTATATAACAATATATTACACATCAAGCCACATGACCTTTGGCCATCCAAAGATGCTCAGGTTAATACTGCGATTAAGCACTTGAGACAAATTACTAATCAGTGCTATCTTTGGCAAATAGATGCAGATGAACAATGGGATAAGGATGGTATTGCTACAGCAGAGAAAGAATTATCGACTGCAGGAGCCAGGACCGGTTTATTCTTTGCTAATTATTATGTAGGCCCTGATATTGTAGCTAAGGGCGACTGGGGTGAGAAAAGCACAGGGCAAGGCTACTCAAGATTATGGTTATGGTCAGGTGAATACTTTGACAGCCATGAGCCGCCAAAACTATCAGGCGAAGGCAAGAGCATGTTATTGAGTCCAAGATTTAATCATTATAGTTATTATTTCGAGCAAGATGTTAAATTTAAGGAAAACTGGTATACAGGCCATGAAAACGTGTATAATCGGTGGAAATATATTAATAGCAGGCCCAGTTATGAGTTCCCTTTGCCGCTAAGCCTATTGATATCAGGCCATTTGGGCAATACCCCGACTTTCCTTCATAAGGTAGATAATCAGGAGGACGAACACATGTTCAGAAGACACTTGTTGAGTGCTGCTAGAAAAGCGTGCGAGAACGGACAAATTACCCAAGAACAGCTAACTAAGCTTAGGAGGGTTAGCCTGAACCGCCGTAAACTCGATGAAATGGAAAGAGTGGCAAAAGAAAAGGTCTCTGCAGATCCAGGTGGTGCAGCGATTATTACTGAATATTTAAAAGACTTGCCTAAGGACGCAACAGATGGTCAAAGGCAAGAGCTGTTAAATATAAAATGGGATTGGGCTAAGTTCTTCGATATCTTATTGAAGGTCGCACCAATTGTCATTGCCTTATTCCTATAAGGGTTGCAGATTTGCTATTAGATGCGTCTTTTGAACAGGACCTCATTTGTGATGAGGTAGATGACTGCATATTGGATGGTCAGTTTTTTCAGTCTAAATTCAAGTTCTTTGATAAGGACGGATATGATCTGACTGAGTACGAGCAACATCTATATGGCATAAATGGATTTCAATTACATTATACATTAAATAAATGGTTGTTAGCTAAGGACTGGCTCGTTAAGGAGCAGATCCTTCCTCCACAACTCTACATTGACCATTGCTTGCTTTTTATGAGGTGTGAACTAGGCCCTAACAGTCTTAGTGCTCTTTCAGAGATGTCGAGTCGCAATCCTCTTATTACATATCTATTGCACTCTAAAAGGAAATGGGGCATAGATATTGACATTAACTGGTTACATAATGGCAAATATTATGAGATACTACACTTAGAAAATGACTCGTACACATACGAATCCGCCTTAGAATTCAAATCACGCGTCGAAAATTATATGGCAACAGCTGATTTAGAGCAGATGGCCTTGTCGATTATATCCAGGTCTAGCCAATGGGCACATCTACATGGCCTTAAGCAAAATGACTGGAAGGCCAGGTATTTTGGATTCGATTTGTCAGAAGAGACCAGAAAATCTTATACTTGAGTGTCGTGGCATTTACAGTCACAGCCTTGCACTTTTGTTTTAAATAGATACCGTGCCTTCTGGAGCTTATTATAGAAATGCGTTGCCAGGCCAGATAGAAGACCGACAGTAGTCAGCATTAAAACTTCGAACAAGCCACCACAGAAACAGCCGATAAACATTTGACTTAGCATTGAGTTATTTCCTTTTCAATATTATGAAAACGTTGCCATTCTTGGTCGGTAATAGCTGAATTCCATAGATTTTGACCATCTCTGTAGTAGTAGTTACCTAGTGGTTCACGTATCCATAAGAACTCATTATGCTTATACTGACATTTATGGTCTAGTAAGTCGTACTGGTGATATATTCTTGTCCACCATTCAGCATCAGCCATCACAATGAAGTCAGTATTGAACAATCCATATTTATGATGTAGGGATCTTCGCCATACTGGAAAATGGCCACAGTTTGCATTTTTGATAACTCCTCTAAATTGCCCAGGCTGGGCTGTTTTAGCTTTGGCGTACAATACACTCGCCCAGTTAGGGTGTGCTACAGTTGAAACATACCAACTGCAATATGCTAGTGCTGCGTTATTGTTAGCATCTAGAGCCGCTATCATTTTGGTATAGGCATCTGGAGCTACCAGGTCATCTGTGTTGGCGTTGGTGATATACTGACTATTAGAGGCACAAATTAAATAGTTCCAGGCTTCATATAGGGTGTTTCTGTGGTTGAGTTTAATGTAATGTACATTTTTAGCCTGATATGAGATAGCTATGTTGTGATCTCTCTCGTCAGGGCTGTCTGCATTGATACACCAAATATCAAAATCATTTATGTTATTGACTGACATTAGGTTATCTAATCTAGACCTGAGCCATTCACCGGAATTATAAATCGAGACTAAAACGGCAAGTTTAGGAGTTACGGTATTTAACACAAGCTTCACTGCCTAATTTGAAGTCTCTGCATATTTGTGGCCTATACTTGTAATGTATACACTGATTATCTTTTAACCAGATGCAGTTTTGCCCCGCTTCTTCTAATACCTGTTTGTTATCGTAGATCTCAAGCAAAGGCTGTTTTAGTTCAATAGGTAGATCAAGGATTTCGAAGTACATAAAGGGGGGAAACCCCATATGCTGACAGCATTTACCACAACCTTCACAACTTAGTACGGGCAAAACGCTCATTTAAGGAACCTGCGATGTCAGATATATTAGTTACTAAACAAGTAGTCAAGCAAGTAAGTGATAGTAATGATATTACGGAGGAATTAGCAAAGTTTGTTTTGGATTATATCGCATATTATTACCAAGAGCCGACGAGAGGTGTTTTGACTGCCCAAACGGTTGAAGAGCACGTTAAAACAATACAGAGCCAACTTGGTATGGAAGTTACTGGTCAAATAGACCTAAATACAGTAAAAACATTGGAGCACACTCCTAGGTGCGGTATTCCAGATTATACTAAGTCAGGGGCTCAAGCAGTCACGAGTTGGGGGCAAAGAAAGCTCACTTATTTTATTGAGAGGTTCGTCAGAGGGCTTTCTACATCCGATCAAGCGGATATTATCAAATTAGCTTTCGACCAATGGACAGAGGTAGCTAATATTCAATTCGAAAGAGTTAGTGATTCAAAGAATGCTAATTTGGTGCTGTCAACCGGGTCCGGAAGAGCAGACAACTTTGATGGCCCTGGGAACACACTCGCTTGGGCATATCTGCCACCATCTCTTAATTATAGGGGTCAATTGCTAATGCGATTCGATCTCGACGAGACTTGGATCAATGATCCGAATTCAAGAGGTATACTAATGAGAAACGTCGCATGTCATGAATTTGGACATATGCTAGGCTTAGAGCATTCTCGTAATTCTAGGGCTTTGATGGCCCCATACTATTCGCCTGGTGTAGCAAAACCTCAGGCACAAGACGACATTCCTAGAATACAGGCTCTATACGGCCCGCCAGTCTACGTGCCGCCACCAAATCCGACTCCGACTCCTACTCCGACTCCTAGTGGCAAGTATGTCGTGCAGATTACGACTGATAGCTTGTCTAGTATTACTGTTAATGGCAAAAAGTTAACAGACTTCTCATTAATATGAGAATACCAGTGTACGAGCCTTGCTTAGACGAGGCCGAAACCGAAAATGTGCTGAAGTGCTTGAGAGAAGGTTGGATATCCTCCAAGGGAGAGTTTATCGACAGATTCGAAGCTGACTTCGCTAACTATGTCGGATCAAGTCAAGCTATTAGTGTTTCAAATGGAACTGTAGCACTACATTTGGCTTTATTGGCGTTAGGACTAGGTCCAGGGGACGAGGTTATAATACCAGGACTGACTTATGTAGCAACGGCTAATAGCGTCGCTTACGTCGGTGCCACTCCAGTATTGTCTGATATTAATCCAGATGACTGGAATATAGACGTTGATCGCTTAGAGAGTCTAATAACATCTAAGACTAAAGCTATCATACCGGTGCATCTATATGGCATGCCTTGTCATATGGAGCAAATAGTAGACATAGCCAGTAGGCATAATCTTTTTATCATAGAAGACTGTGCAGAAGCGTTAGGATCTAAGATAAACGGTAAACATGTTGGGACGTTTGGAGACATAGCGACTTTTAGCTTTTATGGCAATAAGACAATAACTACCGGTGAAGGAGGCATGGTAGTCACCAATGATCGTATGCTTGGCATGAAGACAAGAAAATTAAAGGGCCAAGGTCTATCAGATAAAGAGTATTATCACGATGTGGTAGGTTACAATTATAGAATGACCAATATCTGTGCGGCAATAGGAGTCGCTCAACTTGGTAAATTAAATAGTATATTAACTCGTAAATCCGAGATTGCCGATAGGTATCGATGTGCTTTAAGCTTATTCGCCAGGTTCCAGCCAGACTTACTCGGTTATACGAATTCATACTGGATGGTAAGCTGTATCTTACCGGGCTGCAATATTGCTGCTATTAGAAACCATCTGTCAGTAAACGGCATAGAAACTAGGCCATTCTTTTATCCAATAAATAAGCTGCCTATGTACAAGGCATGTTCAGAGATACCAACAAGTGAGAAGATTAGCCCTATGGGGCTTAATCTGCCAAGCTCGCCCAACTTAACTGATCGAGACGTAGATTTTATAAGCAAGCTACTAGTCGATTTTATGAACAATAATATATAACGGCACGTTTTTTGACACTAATTGGCCGATAATTGGCTCGCTTGAGATTAAGGAATTTTGGTTAAGTGGTAGATTTACAAAAGGAGCAATCAGGTAATCACGCTTAGGCTGCGGCGGAGGAATACTTTCTGTATAGGCTGCGTAGCTCTGGTCGATCGTCCCTTCTGAAGTTGCTAAATCAGGATAAGAAAAAACTGCCGGTGTCAGTACATTATCATCTATCTTGATCATAGACTTGCCATTAACTATTTTAAGAACCGCTATATCTAAGTGGGGGTCCTCGGCAAGTGGGGTGATCTTCAGTAGGAAATACTTATAACCGGGTTGGTACCGAAACAGATGGTGTTGATCTAGATCCCACACTTGGACATTGCAGAAATTTGGCATGCGAGGGCTAGCTTCGAATCTTTGTTTTAAAAATTGAAGGTATTTGTCTGTGTCCATCCAATCTATAGTACGGGGAGAGATCAACACATTACTAATACAAAAATTAGGTAAACCAGAGTATACGAATTGTAGATTTTGGATAAATATTGGTAACATAACTGCAGTGTTTATAAGACAATAAGTTCGTATATAAAATACGTCTGGCTTATAAGCAAATCTTAAAATAGAATCTCACTGTCTGGAGGGCTTAATCATTCCAACTATAACACCTAGCATGATCCCCACTAAGTCGCCGGGGACCCTTTTTGAGTCTTTAACGGGTAATGACCCAACGCTCAATATTCGTTGGCTTCAAGCTACTGATCCAGTATACTTCGAAGTATTTAATAGGCCATTATCTGACTTGACTGTTAGGCAGCTTGTAATTGCCAAGGCACTCGACAATGTGCAACTAAAGTTAGGGCATCAAGCTTTATTTCCATTTTTAGTGCAACCCTTAGTTTCCTCCGGCACGGATGTCGTTGATGTGCCGCTCGGATGGATTTGGGATATGCACGCTTCGATGCCTAAGAAGTGGGAAAGGCTTAGACTAGCCAAGATTAAAAGAATCTCTGGTGTTAATGACGTTACAAGCGGTTACACCGGAAAATTGCGACTGATTTTTACAGCAAGCGTTGGAGCGTCAACAACGGAGGTAGCCGTATTCTATGTTGACTACGAGATCGATAGCGATCTGACTTATCAATGTCTAAAGCTACAAGTAGTGCCAAGCACTGAAGAGCCAATAGTAATAAACCCAGGCGAGGAAGAGACTGTTTGTGGATTGATTATATTCAAGACCATGAGCCTTGCTGAATCCGGTGTAATCAGCTTCTTAGATTTGTTGGCACCCCCAGCTGGTGGGACAGATGCTAATTCGGATGGATATTATGACAATCCGACTGTTTACGACATTGTAGACACTGTACCGGGCGGCTCGTCCGTAACTGACGATTTTTCCAGCAACTCTCTTAATCACGGCACTGGCTTACTGACCAATAGTGCTTGGAACGCCATACCGCAACTAGACAGCGACATACAAGCGTGGCTTGTATCATTGAATTATCCATTTGCTAGCGGTGCTTCAAGAACATCAAGTGACAGTATCCAGATTCCGGCAGGGTTATTCAAAGAATTTAATATTACGGCTCCGGTAAGCGACCAACCGACCGGAGACATTTCAGGTACATATTCTCCTGTCTGGATTAATCGAATCGAGCAGGTAAACATCAACTTACTCAGGTTTTACTTTTCGACCTATAATATCACGGCAGATAGTCCGAGCGTGGAAGGAATTGAATTTGCTACATTAGATCTGCTAAGAAGCTACGGTGAAAACCAGAGAGTCGCGATCGTGCCGATCGACAACTTGCTTCTGCAACCGACTAGTGACGATTCTTTCCAGCAACAGTTTGGGAAAGGCCATGTGGTCCTATCGAGCCTATGGGATGGTATTACGACTGAAGTTGAAGATTTTTTTGACGCTTTTTCATTCTTGGTCGACAACCCAATCGACACCATATTTCCACAGGCCAATACTCTACTCAGTTCATTCGGCATAAGTCGAGTACCAAGGTACACGCCAACTGCAGGCCAAGCCGAAGCTCTAGTAGGAAGCACAGCTAGACGAACCACACCCATCCATCCAAGTGATACCAACAGATACGTCTGTGAGCAGGATCAGGGCATCGGGAGCCAGGTCGATCTTGACAATCAGCCCGGTATTGTTACTAACTCAGCGATTGATAGATACGGTTATCGTGGTGGCTTAAACCACAGAATCGTAAAGCTCGTCATAGACGCTACGCAGCTTGGAAGCGACCCTAGCTTCTATGATAATCAAGTATTACCAAGACTACGATACCTATTTGGTAGGGACCCACAATTCGGAGATTTTTGGCATAACGGGACCAGACTAATGTTTTATAACGGCGATACCTGGCAAGGCTAGTCTATCGGCATATTGCCAAGTTTGTCCGTGTAAAAACCTATCTATAAAATCCTTTCCCACTTGGATATTGGCCAGTATAGTATTGTTAAATAATACTAATAAGTCAGGCGAATTAACTGAGAAGTATGTTTCTGGGTGTGTCTTAATACATGAATCATGATCAGATCTGATACATAAGCTTCTAGGATGTTCATACCATCTATCAAAACACTGTTCATTATCTTTAACTATAGCAACTAATCGTAAAACGTCCTTATGATGGCAAGATCTTTGAATAATTTGAAAGCCATGATATTCCGTTATTATAATCAAATCACCATCGGCAGTATAGTCTAAACGATCCACCTCTTGCAGGTATGGTGTTAGATATAATTCTAAAGCTCTTAGTAGTATAGATTGGTCCATCAATCCGCAGTGAGGTAAGGCAACAACTCTGTGATTGCTGCCGCTGGTTTATAGAATACGCTAAATGGCTTAATTAATAACTCTAAAGCTATTAATACTTGCTCAATAAAGTCTGGTTTGCTAGCGTCTATAAAGTAATGATGTGTCATTTTACCATTTGACTCAAAATCAAGGGGGATATTCAAATTAACTGGCACTATTGGAAGTGTTACAACAATATCCTTCTTCAATTTAATGTCATACTTAATTATCTGCTTTGTATCCACCGTATAGCTTTTTGTGAATCTGAGCATTGCTCCATAGCTTACGAAATAGCCTACTGTGCAAATAAGTTGTTGCTGATTCCTAACAATTACCTCGATACTAGATAATCGCATTGTAGTGTGAGGGGTGAGACGGGAGGTTGTTGTATTTCGACCTGCTCCGATATAATAACCTGGCTCTATGGTGTCATAAAATCCTTTTACGATTTGTTTAAAGCCACATATTTCTCGTAATTGGTAGGTTGACTTTAATGTGGCTCTAATCACTTCATCGATGCGGTAAGATGGGGACAACATTGTCTCCCCAGAAATAGTGCTAGGATTAGTTGAACTCATCGACTATGCCTCTTAGAGATTTCCGAATTTAACTTGTCGCAGAATTTGAGGTCGTGGATATGGAATGAATTAACCCGTTCGATACGGCCATGAAGATTAACTTGACAAGTGAACTCGGTTAGGTGTATGTCGATTTTAGTATCAAAGACATATACATATTCTTGCTGTATTAAGGGAAATCTATTATTAGGAAACGCTAAAACACATATGTTATAGTTTCTAATCTCTGTGAGTAAACAATTTTGTGGCGATAGAGGTTGTTTATTTATAAATAAATAATAATATTCTTCTGCAAATGTGTCTCTTGAGAGATTACCCCATAGAGGACGATCATTGTTGCCATTATCATCGAGAACATACCATTGGCATAGGTCATTGTTCCAGTTTATCAAGTTAGTGTAAAGTCCAGGTATGGTCTCACCGGATTTTAAAAGATTATTGATCGCTAGAAGAAGTGACAACATATCTGATATAAAATTAGTATGAACTGCAACTCTTAATGATCTAGCAACGTATTAAAGCCTGAGTCTCGTATTGATTTCACGATATTGTCTATACTGTATATAACTTCTGCGGTATATGTGGGTATGGTAGCGCGAAGGCGACTCCACTCCGGCCACAGATAGTAGCGATGATCGCTAAACAGATTTTCAATAATTGACAATACTCGATCTGCCCAATTGAATGTTGATGCATAATTATTTTGGTCATAATAATGTATATGCATAGGCATCGCAAAACAGCTAGTATCGTGAGCATTCTTACGGGAACAAAATAAGTTGCAAGAAATATGAAGGGTCGGAGGCTTTGACAAGTTAAAAGATATATTAATAGCACGCCGATGACTAGAGTCGATATAGCATAATGCCAGTGTTTCAGGGGCAATACCTTTGGATTGTGGGGTAACGATTAGCATATCATATTCACTCCAGCTACTAAATTTGCTGGACCAGGCATAGTTAGGATCAATAAGCCCTACGGAAGTTTTAAGATCTATATCGGTTGCCTGGCGAATATGCTTATCCAGATAGGACGCTATTGGTTTTATGATTTCGTTATAGACGTATAATTCCATTATTGTCCTGCTCGGACTACAGACAGGTAGTTACAGTTCTTAGGGACCTTGAGAAAGGTGAAGATAGATTCTATATTATGGTTCCTGCTCAACAATGCTATAGCACCGATGTCTCGTAAGCTTTTAATAATAACATCGTTTTTACCACTGATCTCTGTTAGCAGGCCAATACTAGCATCTTGGCATCGATCAAGTTCTTCAAGAAGTAAATCTAAAATTCTTTCGAATATCTCGGCAGACACTAAGACATTAATTCCAACCAGGTAGTTGCCACCTATCTCTAGTTTCATCGGTTTACTGGCTTTTATGAATCGCAAAATTATGCTCGACTTGCAATGCTTATAGTGGTACCAGTAGCAGGAACACCCCAATCATCTACATCTCGTTTGTGACTTTTAGACACTTTATATGTCCTAACCTGGTACATTGTTACAATGGTTCCGCAACATTCCGTGGTTACATGTACAGTACTGTCGTATGCGTCTACATTACCATAAGCATAGCTTGGTACAACGAGTTCTTTATGACAGTTTGGACAGACTAAAGACATTTGTGGCCCCTTAGATTATCTTGCCAGTTTCATTAGAGAACAACCATTTACCATCTACAAAGTTACCACCGTTGCGTACTTTGAGCACGGTAACATCAGAAGGTATATTAAGAATACATTCGTCTTGATCGTCGAAGTATATCTTCACTCCCTCCTCTTTTATTACTCTGGCTTTATCGCTAAGGCTGTTAACGAGCACGATTTGGTCGAAATAGATGCCGTGTTTTGTGACATCATTGATCGCTTTTTGCTTATCCTTACGGTATGTGATGATAACAACACGGCCAGGATATGATTGGCTTAGGTGTGAGAAAAACTGCGGGTTCTCGTCGATGGTACCATCTATATCTAAGCCAAGTGTTGGTAGACAATCGCAAATATATTTAGTGAATAATCTTGCTTGGGCTGATCTGCCCTTGAAGTCCTGCTTATTGATAGCAGATTTGATTCCGTTATAAAGTAAATTTAATTGTTCAAGTGCACTCATGAATGTAACTGATTCCTTGGTAGACTTTTTGACGCTTCAAAATAGATTGTCGGGTATCGGTGTGCCGCCTGAAAAGGCTGAGCTTATTCTTAATAAATCTCTTGAAAGACTTAATTTAGAATTGGTCCAGGTCTTAGGTCAAGGCGATAACGGCATTGCTTTTATGGCAAGCAATGGCGATGTCGTGAAGTTCACCATCGACAAAGGTGAGGCAATCTTGTGGAAGAGATTGTTAGATCAGAAGTTAAGAGGTATCGCCGGAATAAAGGCTGTTTATAACCTATCAAGTAGTGTTCTTGGTAATACACCACTATATTTAGTCCAAGTAGACTTTGTACCTTACCCTCTAACTCCAGAACAGGAACAGATGATCAGAAAGGGCCTAGAGCTAGTAAGACTGAGACTGAGAGAGGAATATAAAGCTATTACTGGCGATGACCGTAATAGAAAAATGTGGGAATTAAGATCTATGAGATTCGCTAACATGTTCGATGAAATGGCTCAACAAGATCCAGCGTTTAGCGACATATTCGACCTACTATTAGACCTAGCTGACAAGCATAAAGGGTTTGTCCATGATCTGCATCCCGGCAATTTTAGAGTCAATGAGGGAGGCAAGATAACGCTTATAGATCCTAGTATACCGGACCTTCTCGGCGATATAGAGAACCCTTATAGCTTAGCGTTTGAATCACGCTTAGATTTTGCACTTAAAACAAATAAGTTATTTTACGAATAGTCAATATAAGCAAAGAGCCTGGGTAAACCAGGCTCTTTTAATAGTCAGTGTAGCGATTCTACTACTTATCTGTTGGCGTACCAGCCGAGACAGCCAAAGAAACGGCCTCCGAAGCCTTCACCTCAACATCGAGAACACCCGATAAGGTTTTGACACCAGTGCCTAAGTCAGCGTCAGCCGTGACACTAACGCGTGCACTTCCGAGCTTGCCGGTCGTCACCGCGACTGCACTCAGACCATCAGTAGCCACGTCAAGAGTGACGACAGTAGGATCTGAAGTCTCCCAAACCGGTGCACCGTCGACTGGTGCTGGGTTGCCAGCCGCAGAGGTAGGACTAATAGAAAGTTGAACTTTTTGGATGTCCGTTAAGACCAAAGCCATAATATTGCTCCTTAAGCTATTTGTTAGAAACTGGACCGATCTTCAAATTTATATTTACCTCAGGAGACATGTCTCTTTGCGATACCGGGCCAATGTTAATGACTAGCGGCACTGGTTCAACAGGCTCGTACCGCAATAAAGCATAATATCTAGTGACAAACCATGGTTCTTTATAGTACCACTGGTGTACTAACCTAAATCCTTGCTTGTGTAGGTAAATATTGACCTTATCTATAAAATCTCTGGGGTTTGTAGAGTTCACTAATACTGATTGCGTGCTCTTCTTCATAAAATATATTTTTATGAATCAAGTAGTCGTTATAATCAGAAGAAGCTTCGACTTCTACTATAATAATACGGTAAAGTTTGTGGACGGGGCGGCTGTTAATCAGTCTCATATAGAAGGAATAGAAAGATCCCAAGGGTGGTGGCACGAGATATTCGGTTGTAGTTGGCAGGCCACGAGGCAAAGGATTGCGGACATAGTAATGCGGCATACCTTATCTTGTCGACCAGATGCGGTTGTACTACATAGCGAAACAAATGTTTACATCAAGGATTCTTGGATTATACCTCTCGATGACGATGATCTTTTAGATATAAGAATCATACATAAGCTAAGAAATATGCAATTAAGCGAATCGGCATACTGGCCCACTAACAAACTATTACTTAGCACTGAGCATGAAGCTGGACTAGAAGAATTTCCGGCCAATTCTTATGCCATAAGCAGTGACTATTTTAACAGCCACAAAGATAAAGCTGCATTTTATAGACATATGCACGCGAGTAAAAATTTGAATCTTAAAGCTATTTGCATGCAGCCATGTGGACTTAAAATTAATCACCCTGCCAGCATAGGCATATTAAAGTTATATCATTCAAAGGATGATTGTATAGCCGCTGTTAATAAGTTCAGAGCAGCACAACCTACTAGATATAAGAGAACAGTGAACCAAATACAAGAGTGCTTTAAGTTTTAGCACTGATATTTGATTGTACATATTGCACGTTCTATACATAGCATCTTTTTGTATACGCCAGGTCTATGTCGTTGTCGGCTAGCATCTCTACCATTCTTTAGCCATAACATAAACGTTTCAGCAAAGTCTTCACTAGCATTGGTAGTCGCATATTCGCTAGCATAATTGGCTAGTAAATGCTTATAGTACCATGTTTTCCTCTCGTTAGCAGTGCGGCATAATAGCTTGCCAGCTTTGTAATCTCTATCTTGTTGGAGTGTTTTCCTCCAAGCAGTGTAACCTACTGCCGCTTTATTTGATACAGATGCTGCAAATGTTCGTATAAAATCATCCTTAAACTCGCCGCAAAAGAATCCATAAAAGCTATGCTCTATAACGTGGGCAAATTCGTGCCTGAATATGTCTCTGAGACAAAAGCGAAAAGCTTTGCTTTTGTGTAGCCTTCTCGAAGGTAGCATTATTGCTGGATCATTACCTTCTACGAATATCGCCCAGGCCATCACATTCTTATCGTCATTTGAACCATAAAAATACGAAGTTCTATCGAAAACATTTGATGCCTTCAGTAAGCCCAGTTCTCTTAGTTCATATCTTACGTGCGAGAATGCACGGTGTACAGATCGGTGATATCTGGCTTGGTCAGAGCTTTTAAGCATAGGTCACCCATTTCCTTAGCTAGCCCCTCTAGATATCAATGGCGATAAATAAGAAACTTCGTTGATTATTGGTATTTGCAGGTTTAAGTGGCCTAATCCCTGTTGTACTAATTGTATGCCGTAACCATTGACCCAATCAGTCAGATTTTGGTGCTGCCAATATGGTTGCAATTTGCAGATACAACCAGGATTCCAAGCTCCTATCGGCCCGCTGGCTACAGTTCTCTTAGTGGCCAAATCCATCCTGTGTGTATGCCCGAACCAAATATTAGAATTATATTTAGCCAAATGCGAAGCTGCTGCCGATTTATTTGTATATTGACCGTGGGTGAAATAACAATTATCTCTCTTAATGGTGCCCGGCACTTGGCAATCGTCATACCATTCGCCTTGCTTATAGAGCAGTATACCACGCTTTTTCAGATTTAACACAATGTCGGTTGAGAAGAACTGGGATAGATATTCTAAGTCTTTCTTACTCCCTTTATTAGAGCGTAAGGTCGTAGTAACGATATATTTCTCTATACGTCTTTCGTGGTTGCCCTCTAGATATTCGATCTTGGCTTTTGGAGCTACAGATTGGATTTTATCTAACAACTGATTAGTCGCGTTACAATCGTCTTCGAAAGTGTAATCAGCTTCTGCTACATAGCCCCAGGTATGGTGTTCTGCTAAGAATCCTCCACAATCTAAGTGATCTCCTAGCATTATTATCGAATCAGGGTTAAGCATTTTGATATCTGCTAGCATGGCTGCAGCGACAGCCTCGTCGATGTAGCACCCATGTGAATCTGGTATTATGACGCGAAGAGTAACACCGCCTTTCACGCTCCTAGACCTGGTGTCTAGCTTCAGCTTTACCCGGCTTTCTCTTATTCGCGATAGCGTAGTATTAAGCCTTTGATTAGCGTCTTGGAGCCGTTTTATTTGAAGCTCTAGCTCCTTTATTCGTTCTTCGGCCTGATTTAGTTTATCAGACGAGTATACTTTGGTCTTATGGTACTTGTCTAAAGACTTTCGTATAGACATTTAAGCCTCATTTGCTAAGCTTTTCGATGAGACGCGAGATTCTTGCAGGGGTCAGGTTGTCGCAATAATCAGTGCTATCTTTCAAAAATCGTAGCAGGCTTGCTTTTGAAGGCAGTATCGCCCTCGTTTCGCCCTTGTTGATCCAATCGGTCACGAACTCAACTAGCTCTTGTGCCGCAGCAGCGTTTGATGATTGTAGACCAGAAAACCAGTCTACTGCTCCAGATTTCTGGACATATCTCGATCTATCGTTGCGAGCTTTAGCCAATAAAGGATTTGCTTGTGTTTTTTTCTTGGCCATCTTTATGCCCTGTATTAAGCCTTGTTATATTTGCTACATCAAATCTATCATATCAAGTAGATTACTCAAGAAAGGAGCATTTGATGCTAGATATAATTCAGCAAATAGCGAGTTTGATCGACGCAGAATCACACAATGCTTGTGATAGCCAAATAGCTGGCCTAACAACTGGCTTTGAGACAGGCAATGATGTGGATGGGCATTATCAAAACTATATGTTCTTCCGTAATATTAAACATATGCGTGATCTACTAGACGAGATGCTTAACTATGACCAGGAGCAGATAGATCAATTGTTATCAGATGGTCATGATTGGGCGAGTGATCATGTTTCTGCTGCAATGGAAAATTTGGAGCAAGTCGCTGGTTGGCTTAATGGCGAGCTAGACCGAAGTTGATATGTTGCGTATCATAGTGTTAACGTTATTTAAGTCTTGATCTAAATTACCTATCTGATCAAGGCTTTTGCCCATGTCGTTTTGACCTTGTTGTAGATTCTTTCCGATATCAGTCACAGACTTTTCTAGCTTTTTAAATTGGGGCTGTAACAGCTTTTTACGTTCCGCTTCCTGTCTTTTTCTATCCTGGTCTTGTTGACGCATTCTCTGTGTCTGGGCTGCTTTATTTGCATCCCTGTCTATTGCGGAATTGGTTAAGTCAAGCTCTTCCAGGACCGTCTCTAACGTCTTTAAGAATTTATTCATCGTCTTCTGGGCTGCCTTCTACGCCTTTTGATCCACCTTGCGACCCGCTGCCTCTATTGCCTTTAACGGCTTTAGGGCGATATTTACTCTTGTCCCCGAAAATATCTGGGAAAGCCGATGTAGGGTCTAGCCGGAGTTGAGTGCAGATTTGAGAAGCTAAGCCCATCGATGGATTACGCCCTTGTGGGTCACCTTGTACGTCTTTTGGCTTTCTTAGAATGCGGGAGATAGCAGGAGGATCTACACCTACTGCTCTTGCAAGACTCGTGACTGTAAAGCCTCGGTCTTGCATTGCACGGACAATTGGTTTTCTGTCTACAGTCGCTATATCGATGTTTTGAGCAATCGAAGATTCTTCCGGCTTTTCATCCTCGGTCAACGTCTTACTAATTTTGTTCCAATTCTGCAACAAGGTGTTAGTAAATATGTCATATTGTTCGGTTTGATGTTCCATAACATCATTAGCAGCAGTCGCTTTAGTCGGGACTAGCATAGTGTGCCCAGCATCACTCATCCATACCATATATTCACCATGTGGGATCGCTAAGGCCTTAGAGGCCAATATTCCAACGTTTAGTATTGCACCTTCTGTGAGGTGATGGTGTAGATCATCTTTACTATCGAAGCCAGTATTGATTAGTTCGACCATATTGTCGAATTCACGCAGTGTGCTGTCATTGATTAGGATGTCAAGCTTCGTAGTCAGTTTGTTCATGTCTATCTCCTTATATCTATTTTTGACAAATCTAAGTGTATGAGTATACTAATCTTTGAAGCAAAAAGTAATAAGTTAAAGGCAGCAGTCGGCATCGTACAAGATCGTGACAGATGGCTGCTTGGATTATCTACAGCTAAGGACGATAGGCATAAAAAGTGGTGTTTTCCCGGCGGCGGAATAGACAGGGGTGAATCGCCCAGGAATGCTGCTAAGAGAGAGGTATTAGAAGAAACTGGGATCAAGTGCTATACCGTTGGTGATATGATACAGACCTCAGATAAAAAACACGTTGCATTTTTCCACTGTAAGGTCAGTTCACACAATCAAAAGATCATTTTAAGCGACGAATTCTATGCTATCGGCTGGTTTAAGGCTTCTGATCTCAGAAACCTTGATCTATATCCTAATGTCCGGACACTTATAAATAAAATCAAATAGCTAGCTCCGGTATTAATAGTCAAAAATCATATTAATACACTTTGAAAGGCAGCTAATGTACCGTATAGACCCGCATTTACATCTCGGTGGAACTATATTCCCAGACGCTATTTGGGACATATTGCAAATAACAAAACAATACTATTTGGCCAGTGATCTAGAAGACGTTAAAAAGCAAGTAATGTTTGCCAGCGATGAGCCAAAAGAATTTCATCGATTTCTTAATAAGTTCAGATTATTAGATTCAATAAATTGGAATGAACAAGCAATAGATAGATCCATTCAATCTGTTAGCAATTATCTAATAAAGCAGGGTCTTGATTATACTTGGATCGATTTTTCGATCAATAAGTACATGGGAATCGGGTGGCATAAACATGAAGCCATACAATTTATATATGATAGGTTTAATACATATATTCCCGATAGATTTGGGCTTGTACTGTCGATTAAATACGAGACATCGTTAACCCATCAGATAAGCTATACCAAGCTCTTAGAACACGAAGTATCTGAATTATTATTCGGTATCGACTGGGTCGGAGATGAAGCCTACTTTGACGGGTCTGTTTATCCTCCGATATTTAAAGAATGGGCAAGTGCTGGTAAGATGGTTAGAGTACATGCCGGTGAATCTCAATTCGCTAATAACGTGGTGCAGGCTATAAACGCTGGTGCGACCAACGTAGCACATGGTTTTAAGATACTTGGCAATGTATCTGCTATGGATCTTGCCTTGGACAAAGACATAACACTTGACATGTCGCTAATTAGTAATCGCATGACTGGTGTTTTTCAAAGGCTAGACCATCCGATTATTGGGCTACTTAGATATGGTATCAAGACTACACTTGGCAGTGACGACCCGGTACAATTCGACTCGTCTTTAGACAAAGAGCTAGAGTATGCCTCTAACATAGGGCTGGATAGGCAAGAACTATACAAGATTTCAAAAACCGCTTTTGACAATACGATACGGTTTTTGAAATCACAGAATAAAGCAATTCCAGCGCACTTAAGATCGATGTCTGCCGGATACTAAGAGACTTCTTCGTTAGTCTTTTCTTTAGAAGCGTGCTCGTAGTGTTCTAAAGCCTGTGTGATCCTAGACATCTCGATCGACAGATTACCATGTCTTACAGCTACTTCAGCGAAACCGGTAATGCTCCAATCACTTTTGCGGATCTTAAGCACTGGCCTTCCTATATCGTCGACTACTACCTCTTCTTGTGCCGTCTCAGGCTGTTCATTTTCGTCATCATCGTCAGTACGAGGCTTCTTTTTTGCCTGCCTAACCTTCACATCGATTTTGCTGAGCAAGTGATCTAACAATGGGATTTGTTTGTCGGGGTGTTCCTTCCAAAAATCTCCGTCTATGAGGATTTCAGCGTCATAATTTTTGGTGATTCTGTCTTTAACCGGGACTATCTTCACCGATCCAAAGACGGGGTTGCCAGCCTCCTTAATGGCGGCTTGGCCTTCCTTACCAGCTACTACCATTAGAATCCCAACTTTAACTTGAGACTTAATGAGCAACGGGTGAAAGTCTTTAATTACTTTGTTTGCAAGCAGACAACAATCATTAGACGCTTTGAAATAAATGGTTCCCATGTTATTCCTGATTAAATTTAGAGAGTTCCTTTTCAATCGAACGCAATTGTATCAGTAGAGGCTCCACCTTAGCGGCATACTGTTGACCCCAGTTGGCGGCGATATGTGCCTGACGCTCTTCCAGCGATTGCCCATCAAGCATCTGACACCTTTTCCTGATCTCGTCGCCTTTCAATACATTGGTACGCATCAATATGCTGTCAAGCTTGTTGCGTATGTCACGCCAATTAGCTTGCATATCCTCATACTGTTTTTGCATGCCAGTTTGTTTTTTACCGACGATTTGATCGATTCCTCGTTTGATGCTCATATTTTCTCCCTGATGATTCGAACTTCCTGTGCACCGCTTTTCATGACTATCTTACCATCAACTACTTCACATAGCTGATTGGCTACTTTTAGGAATTCTTCCTCGAACATGAGTTCAGGACCTATCTTACCATGCCTTACTGGTAGGATATAATGGACACCACCCCTGGCTTGTGAATAGTTGCGGGATACTTCTTGTATCAACAGTTGAACCCGTAATGGCTCAAGATCCTTGACTTCAACATAGTAGACAGTTCTAATAGGCTTATCCGAAGCCACAATTTGTTCAGCACGCCTCTCTGCCTCATTGATTTGCTTGTTATTGATTACTAGTGGTGCGGTTTTATCCGTACGCTTGATTATTTTTTGAGGCTTCATTGCGTAAGTATATTGGAGGAACAACATGTCAAACTTTGTATTATTTACATTCAGTAATGAATCAGATCAGCTAGCTTTCGTAAACGAGCTAGATAAATTGTCTACTAAGAGTATTATAGTAAAGAAGGCTTTAGCGAGCAAAAGCCTTAGCCGCGAAACCATCTTAGCCGCCGTTAGTAATAGTAAAACTTACGCCGTCTTTGTGTCTGGTAAAGAGGTATTAAAGGGATCACTTGACCAGTGCACTAAAAAATTTCAATTTGAAACAGCCAGCCACAGTGCCGGTGTCCAACTTAAAGAATACAACCCCGCTGATGAAAGTTGGAAGCCTATAAAATCAAGGACTTATGGAAAGTAAAGAGCCATCCCGATCACCTGCCTTAGCATGTAAGCTAGGCTTGATTCGTTTTGGCCCTGCTACTACCAAACCACTCGGTGGGCTAAATCCATATTGCCCGGAATATAAATTAATAGGCGATCAGTTCGCTATAGTTCTAAAACGCCACGCTAGATTAAGGCCTGAATCAGCAATATTAGATTTAGGCTGTGGTACTGGTAGGTTGATTAAATCGATACAACCTTCTCCCAACTATGTTGGTTTCGATATTAATAGGTATTTTATTGAGTATTGCACAACAACATATACAGGCAACAAATTCGTCCTTAGCGACATTTACAACGAGGAATTCAACGATACTGGTTCTATACCATCTGCAGAAGCTGTTTTGCCTTTTCCAGATAGTAGCTTTGATATAGTTGCATCATTTGGGGTATTTAACCATCTAGACATACAATCTGTTCTTAGATATGTTGACGAGAGTGCTCGTGTTCTCAAGAGAAATGGCTTCTTTATTTTTACAGCACTATTGCTTAATGATTATTCTTTAGGGCAGATCAAGCTAGGACTAACCAAGGCCCCATTCAAATTTCCATACCCTGATTCAGGTATGCGTTATGAGCACAAAGACAGAAGATACCTTAATGTAGCTATTGAAGAGCAAGATGTACGGAGGCGATGCTTACGTAATAAACTAGCCATACAAGAGCCATTGCGGTATGGTCAATGGTGCAATAGTCACTTAGCAATTTCTGGACATGATGTCATTGTTGCTAAAAAGATCGATCATACTAGTTCAAGTAAAGTCGGTATAGTACCGTTGCATAAATAAGTTTCTACGCCAATATTTTCAGTAGCAGACAAAAAGCGGTTAATCCTTACTTGGTCATTATTAAAATCAGGTCTGCCTAGCTCATCAACATACTTGGTAGTAGGACATGGTAATTGGCTTAATTGGGTAGTATTATCGCAAGAAGCTACCAAGCATCCACAATCTAAGCGATATGATGCAATACTTGAATTCAGTATGCCAGAGCCGAGCGTAAAGAGATAATTAGCGTCGGTTCCGAAGTCATTGCTTAAGTTCAAGCCTAGACCCTCTAGCACGTCATCATATAAACCTGATCTGCCTAAATCTTGACTAGTGTAAGCTTGATAACCGAAAATGCATGGGTAGCCATCGGCAAAGTCGTGATAGGAGTCTGTTCCGCACTGGCTGTAGCTATTAAATAATGGCTTGTTAGTGATAATATAACCATCAGACACTTCCGAACTATCAGAGATATCACAAGCCTGGTCTAAAGTAATAGCTGGATTACCGCCTTGCATCTCTAAATAAACACTGTGTATCACGTCGGTGTCGACAAATTCCATGTCAGTACCTAGTGAATGGTCGCCTAAGTTGACAATATCTGGAGGTATTCCATTCCCAATAATCGAATAAAATACTTGATCATAAACTAGCGACTCGTTCCCGTCTGTGTCATTCTGCATGTAAAAATGTAAGAAAGATGGTTGACTACCGCATGTTTTACCACAAACTTGCGAATAAGCATCATCCCACGGCCTCGCATTGAATTCAGCAATGTAGTCGTTCATAAGGGCATACATGTTTATAAAGCGACACCCAGGTAAATGTAGAGTCGCTTTCTCGATATTTATCTCAGGTCTCTGGAGAGCCAAATTATGTTTTTGATCCCATTCTACACTGCCTATTCTATTCGTGAAATGAATGGTTTCATTGGGGTTATCGTAAGCCCTATATAATTTAGACAATTGCGATAATGGTCGCGGGTCGTCGTATGATAAGTTAAGTTGTACACCTTGCGGCCCACTTGCATAATACTTTTGGCTAGCACTGCTTGAGCCGCCGCTGAATGTAGGGTTATCAGACTTGCTTTGTAATGACCTGTTAGCTGTGCCTTTTAGGGCCATTGTGGTTAAACTTGGATATGACCAGTATACCCCCGAACCCATTCCCAATCCACAGATTTTGTTGGTATAAGCTTCATTGAATGATAATGAAGACTTGTAAGATATTGTATCCCCTACACGCCCTTTGTATTTGAAATCAATAGCCCCTGCATTATCACAGTATGATTCCCTTGCAGCCGGGCCATCTGACTTGTATACTCCATCATTAGCCACCGATTTACTTGATTGGCTGTTATCGCCATTCTTAGGCAAGTATTCGTATACTGTCTTGTCCAGGTAGTTATCAATAACTCTATCTTGCCCATACTCAGTATAAGCACAATGTGTGCCTTGTGGTACATTCGGCTCGATGACGCATAACGGTGAACTATCGCTTGGTCGGTTATCTAGCATTTTGTAAGCTAGATATTCTTCCATCAGATTCTTAAGTTTTCTCTGTCTTAATATAATATCTTCTGGCTTGTACCCAAGGCTAACTGGATCTAATTTACTGCACTCTTGCTCGTTAGGAGTGTTCGGTAATATTGCTGGGGGGACCTGCAATTTACCAATATCGGTATACCATTCTTGTGAATAAGTTCCGCCAACGCTTAGGTCAGTTACCTCGTACGTTTCATTTTGTTCGACACTTGTTTTGACAAGGTTCAGTAAGCTATGTAAAGCACGAATTCGTCTTAAGAATTCTAGCGAGAATTCTAGCGAAGTAGGGTCTGCAAAGTCCTCACCGTCCTTGATTAGTATTTGTATATCGAATTTGTTACTTTGATTATTAGTTAATGTCTCTGGTACTATTAATTCTTGTTTATAATATGTGGCAAAGATGAATATTCTATAATCGTCAGATTCTTCATGGTAGCCATTTAAGGTTAGGTTTAGAAAGTTATCATCTCTGTCTAAACGTACGCCGGTTGTGGTAAGCGGATTTATCTGGCCTACAAATATTTGTTGCTTGTCTAATCCTAACTTGCCGGATACCAGGATTTGATTATGGCCAAGCAATCCTTGCGACCCTATTATTTGAAAAGAACTAACATCTAGAAAACCGGCATTATCTTGGATCACATCAACTGTGTCGCCGTACCCATCTGGATTGGCTTTGATGCTATTGCTAATATTTTGTAGTTGTGTGTAGGCATCAGAGCCGTTTTCGACTATAAATGCGTCGATAGTGATGCTTCCACCATCTAATCTTGCTTTATAATTATCTAAGCCACGTAAAACCTGTGGCCTGAATAGCAATGGGACTTTATATTGTATGTCAGTACCGGCTAGTACAGCATCAAGTAGGAGATCTACTTGTGGCAACTTTACGATATCTATCTGCTCCTGAACATACGCATCAGGTTGCTTATCGCCAGGCCTTATTAACCTCTTGCCGTCAGTAGACCAATATAAGTTCGATATTAATATTTCGAAGCCGAATAATCTGAACAGCTCAATTATAGCTTTTTTAGACCCTTTTAGATTCTGCAGGTCTACCGTTCTGCGGAGTACTGCTCTCCTTAGTTGATCGAGTGACTTGGGAAAATATGGAAGATCCCAACCTAACAAAGATGAAAGATATGGAATTATTTCTGGTTTTACATCAAAAACCCAGTTTAGCCTCTCAAGTAGTCCCTGTTCGTCAGATATATCTTGCATCATATCTGTAAAGGGACGATATAATGCGACTGTGGTGTCTTGGGACTTGCTTGCGTTAGTGAGATATGGTGGTGGTGTATGTCGATAAAATTCTTCAAGCACCTCGCCCGGATGGTTTATTACTATACGAGTAGTCGCTAAACCGACGTGCTGATCGTCTATACATAAAAACTGGTCTTCATCATCTTCTGATGTTATTCTATTATAATATTCCGCTACATATGATAGTATATAGCTGCCGCTAGGGAGGGTTTCTGTTTCAATTGCTATGTCCGATAGGTCATAATAGTCAGCTCCCTGATAATAGACGAGATCACCCTTTCTGCCTGATCTTGAGATATACTCGATAATATCGCCATCTTGTATATCCGAGTAAGTGATCGTGGTCGTGCCTCTCCTGTAGGTATATTGAGATATATCGACGATTCTTTCTCTATAGTCAAAGGAGTTAAAATTTATAGCGTAAAGCTCTATATTAGGATGTCGCATTCCGACATGGTCATGCCCGGCCACCAGTGCTTCCTGAGGTACATTTTCGATAGCGACGCGAACATTAAAGATTCCTGAATTCGCTATAGGCTCCTCTAATGGGTTGCGTTTACGTGGTACCGTAAGCACAACCGGCATAGATATTGGTCGCCAACCTGTACGATTATTGTTAACAGGCAACAGTGTAAAATATGGTTGATTCTTTGACATAGGCTCCTCATTTTTAGCTACTAGTATATTTTACGTATCTATTATATGAGAGCTAAAATAAGAGTAAGGATAAAATTATGATAGATACAAATGGTTCTGTGTTTTACCAAGACGATTATGGGCAGCTCTATAGGACGACTTGGGAGGTCAAATCTGACAGGATCTCTATTACGAGTGCTGTTTTCCAACCATACATATGGGGTAAAGAATCTGAAGTAATTAGACGCAATAATAACATATATAAGGAAGGCATTGTCACGGTTACTGAACAGATCTTACAACCTGTCGAATATGGTTATATAATTATAGCCGAAGGAACTACTCAGTACGAAGATTATATACAACTAACTTTTAATTGCGAGATGGGTCCAAGAGACGATTTTAAATATCATCTCAACAATCTGTGTACAGACCAGGTAATATCAGCCATCACCTCTGGTCCTCGTTGGGCAGATCCGGATGATCCTAACGATGTTAATTGTGTATGGGCGGACGTGAATAACGATGGCAGCCCAGTTGACATTACCGCAACTGGAGGAGTAGATATATTATCTTGGATCGATGTCTGGTAATATCTGAACATGCGAACTATATTATTAATCATTTTACTGGCAAGTACCTGTATAGGGCAAGATAGATTCTCATTGGTTAATGGTGCTGTTACGCCAAAGGCCATCGATTTTAATTTATCCGATTACCAAGCATTCGTAAAAGATGTAAAGACAGCTCCTACGCCTACTAACGCTATAGATCTAGCTATAAGCGATCTAGCTACTGTCGATGAGTTCCAAAGACCTTTCTTAAGATATGTGTGGGTACCAGATGGCGACATGGCTAAGGTCGGACAGGTATCCTTTGCTGTTAATACTGCTATATCGCATTCGAGCAATATCGTTATACCAAGCGTGGTTCAAGGTGGTAAGCTAGTTAGATGGGATCTGCGATTATTAGCTCCTATAACAAGTGACTTGACAAGGTTGATTACTCTATGGGAAAAGCTAGCCGACGAGCCGTACTTTCACGTTAAACCAGCGTTACCTTTAAATGCCGTAGTAATCGCATCCGCTACTGGCGACCCAACAGGATCTAAGAGGTTTAGAATAGGCGATCAGCTATTTTTCCAAGCGGTAACTGGTGATATATTCCTATTTTATAACAACGCCTGGAAAAAGCAAGATATACCAGCATTTGGTAGCCACACCAATTTACAATCAGCAGTGATATTGCAAGGCCTCACGCAATCAAATGCCCCTATTGTGAGATACGATTGGTTTATCGTAAAGATTTTGTCTGCTGTAGATGGTGGCTTGTATTATGATTTTATCAATGTAGAAAGAAATCCGAGGGGTAAATCTGCACAAGATGCATGGCTAGAAAGTTTAGGAGTGTCGGAGAAAGCGATTCAGAGCCTGAAATCCGACCAAAGGTCAGCTATCTTTAGGTCCAACGTTACCGGAAGACCCAGACGAATAGATTTATTTCAAGGCTCTTACGTTAGACCTTCTGCTGGCAGTGGCCTTATAACTATAACCCACGACATTGGAGAGGGTGATCTAGGGACTGATAAAGATCCAATAAGAAATTTATTAGATTTTAAAGACAAGGCGAGAGAGGTTATAGCCGAAAGACCAAACGGTTTGCACATCTTTCTCTTATTTGACGGCAATGGTGGCCTGCAAAATTCTGCACCAGATGATATCGTTAGAGATCATACCATTCCGTCCCCTCATCCCGCCAGAGTTCAACCTGCTATTGGGTGTATTCGTTGCCACGGTCCTTTCGAGGGGGTACAACCATTTGCAAATGATGTTCAGACAATGCTCAAGAGCCGTTTAGACATATTCGGCGATCTATCTAGCAAGCAATCAACACCGGACGTGCTTGATAGGCTAGCCGGGCTGTATACCGGAGACTTTCAAAAGCCTATAAGAAGGATGAGAGATGATTACTCCGATGCAGGGTTTATGGCATCTGGTGGCCAAAGCATTCCTGTCGTTTCTGCCGGTATATCGAAAATATATGGTGAGTATTTTTACGATACTGTAAGTGCTGAAAAAGCTTGTGCTGAATTAGGTTTTATAGTACCCAAAAGCAAATCTGTAGACTATTTAAAGATATTATTGCCCCCATTGCCACGGGACATAACTGGCATTATTCCTGAAGACCCTATAATTGGTGCGTTGAAGTCAGGCTTAGCGGTAAATAGATTCCAGTGGGAACTGGTCTATGGTGACGCTGCATTTCGCGTGCAACAATCATTACGGTCGAAGAAATAGAGGCTGATAAGGAGCTTAAAAATGGTTAGAGTGTTAGGTATTTTAATCGTTATTATGTTTACTACTTCCGCTGACGCGCAATTGCTGCGATCGAGATCACGGGTAGTTGTTCAACAACCAGTATGTGCTAATGGTGTTTGCAATGTGCAAGCAGCACCTGTAATCCAAGCAACACCTGTAATTCAAGCAGCACCGGTAATCCAAGCACCGGTTAACCATTTCCAGCAGCCAATCATCCAAAGCCAAGTGGTCGGAGTACCTGTCCCGGTTCAGTATACCCAGCCTCTAGTAGCACAAGGCAACACCGTATATGGCTACCACGCATTGTCACAATTCCAGAATCAAGTAGACATGGGTCTACTTTATAATCAAGCGGCGAGGTTAACAGATCAAGCACAACAATTAGCTGGTCAGGCTGCTACTGACTTTCAAAATATCGTGCAAAATGAGGGTCAAAACCGCTTAGAGATAGCTAAGATCATTGCACAGGGTCAGGCTGCTAAAGAGGCTTTGCTAGCAGCCAAAGGTCCTGAGACAATTGTTCAAAAGCGTGAATTCAGTTTTAAGATCACTCAGCAATCGGACGGTCAGTTTAAGATAGAGCAAACGGATATGAGTCCTGACTTTGGCCTGATTAGCGGTAAACAGTCTGCTAATAATGTGGCTAGCGTATCAAATTTGTTATCTCAGAAGTGCGTTGCTTGTCATAATGACAGTAATTCAATGGGCGGGTTAAACTTGTTGAAGCCTATAACGGAGCAGCAACAACAGTCTATCATCAACCGTGTCGTAACAGATGATGAGTCAATTAGAATGCCCAGATTGAAGTCTGGCGCACCCGCCCCTAAGCTGTCCAAAGAAGAAATAGCCTTGCTATATCAGGCTTTCAAAGCTCAGTAAAAATACTTAACAGTCTTAGATTTTAGATGGTGGGTACAGTCTGGGAGGTACTCAATACTACCTTTCGTGATATAAAAGTGACATATGCTACTACCGGTCACTATTCTCACGTTAGTCATAAATGTGGGACAACTGTCAGTCCCATAGTTTGCGTTAGCATCTGGTATTTTATGTTCTTGGCAGCACGCGGGGCAAATAAAGGCACTGTGGCCATCATTCTTAGTTAGACGATGTGAGCCCGCTGGCCCGATATATTTGCCCCTGCCATGGACATTAATCTTAATATCTATCATTGTGGCATCGTAGCGGTAAGGCTTAGGATGTTCACCGTGCCGCCCTTAACAAAGTCAATGAAGTCAAATTCTAAGTCTCCTCCGCCGCCGGTAGCCGTAATGCTGCCGTCCATCACAGCACCGCTGTCACGGTTATAAATTCTAAACCATGATGCCTGCCCAGTATTATCGATATTGGTATCAGATGAGATTGTATTGGCTGTGGTTGTGCCATTATTGACGGGACCGAAGGCTGGGTTAGAGAAAGATAATGTCGCTAGCAGTAAACCATCAGTTGGTGCGGCTTGCGGTGATGGTGGTTTAGTGCCACTCCTAATCTGCAGATAACCATTGGGTAGTGTAGTCCCTTGGTCGATCAGACTTATGATACTTGTACAAGCGATATTGCGAGCTACCAACGATATGTTAACTGTCATTTTATTACCTTTTTGTGACTAATTTCTTTTTGTGATCATTGGTAAAGAAACTAGGCCTAGTACGAGGTGGTGATTTAACTTCGACCGGATTATCCCTGGGTTTAACTAAATCCTTGACTATAGCTGGCTTTCGTAATGTTTTAGCTTCTATAGTCTTGACTGAGCTTTGTATTACAGCCTTTTCTGTATTTTTCCGCTGCGGCCTAGCTGTATTTACATGAAATTGCGATTTTGGCTGAAATAGTGGTTGTGGCTCTAATTTAGTCTCTACTTTAATTTGTTCTTTAATTGGCTTAGCTGTTTGTATATCTTTGGTAATTATGCTTTCGACTTCTTTTTTAGGTAATGGCTTTATGTTACCAGCATCATCATTAGCAATAATTATTATACTTGGCTTTATATTAAAATTTATTAGCGTTTCTGGTAAAATCGCAGTGTCTTTAACCTCAACCGCTGGTAATTGCTCCTTTAACAGAGCACTTGGTACGGGCACTGTAAATTCATTAGTGCTCGTGATTACTACTGGAATGCCTGAGCCACAATCTTGGTTATTGGCACAGCAATCACTTAATCCGGCACTCAAATCGACAATACCATAGCCGTAGAGATCTTTTAATATTCTCCTATTTATATTGCATGTATTAGGCTGCTGAACCTTCGGCGGAGTGTAAGACCCTTTGCTATTAACCTTTAGTTTAGGTAATACCAAGATAGCCTTGGTGGCTACTCTTGGGTTTAGTACCGATCCTATCCCTGTTAATAAAAACTTTTTAAATCGAATAACAGATTGTCCAGTATAAGCTGCGAATAGTAGAGCATCTGTATTACTGAATAGGTTTAAGTATGAAGCTAATTTTGAATTGGTGGTAGTATTTTTAGAGCTTCTGCCTCGCAATAATGCGTTGGTACTATTACTGACGGATTTTTGCCCACTTAGCAATGCGTCAGATGTGTGATTGACCTCAACTAAGCCAATCTGCAACCTCGTGTCCGTATTATGCTCAGATAGTCGATTGCTTAATATCCAAGCATCTGTGGTAAAATAATTGTCGTTAGCCTTAATTAGCACTGAATCCGTAGTGCTTATGGTTGTGCGGGTTGTTAATAATCTCGTATCAGTATAGCTTTCTACACTGCCACTACCCATGATAAGGGCATCTGTATGGTTGGCTCTAGTTAGCGAAGCCAGCAGCAATGTGTTTGTATAATGAACTGTTCCCGTAGCACTAAGTAAAGAAGACTCGGTTGTATGAGAAGCGAAAGCTAATGATATAAGTAATGATTGTGTCGATTGAACCAGATCAATCAACAAATAAATTCTGCCGCTAGTTGTCTGTGTCCTGGTATTACTGCTCTTCAGTAACGCATTAGTTGTCTGTGTCCTGGTATTACTGCTCTTCAGTAACGCATTAGTTGTCTGTGTCCTGGTATTACTGCTCTTCAGTAACGCATTAGTAGCATGCGTCCTTACGTTACTGCTCTTGAGGAGTGCGTTTGTAGTCTGTGTCCTTACGTTACTGCTCTTCAGGAGAGCATCAGTAGTATGCGTCCTGATATTACTGCTCTTCAGGAGAGCATCAGCGGTCTGCGTCCTTACATTACTGCTCTTCAGGAGTACATCAGTCGTATGCGTACGATTATTACTGCTCTTCAGAAACGCGGCAGTAGTCTGCGTACGGGCATTGCTACTCTTTAACAGGGCATTGGAATAGTGTAGTGCTACATTCAAGCCAGACAAGAGTGTGTTAGCTGTGTGCGTCCTGGTATTGCTGCTCTTCAGTAACGTATCAGCAGTCTGCGTCCTGGTATTGCTGCTCTTCAGTAACGTATCAGCAGTCTGCGTCCTTACATTACTGCTCTTAAAGAGTGCATCAGTTATATGCGTGCGTATATTACTGCTCTTCAGTAAAGCATTAATGGTCTGGGTCCGAGTATTATTGCTCTTCAGCAATGCGTCAGTAGCATGAGCCTTCGTGCTTACACTATTAAGCCTACTATCGGTGGTAAAGGATTTGGTATAGGTGCCTTTTAAAAGTACATCTGATGAACTATATAATATAGTCGTACTGCTTAATCTACTATTGGTCGTAGAAATCTGCGTCGATGTTGCCTTAATTAAAGAATCGACTGTCTGCGACCTTGTATAGTTAGCCTTGAGTAAGACATCTGTTAGATGCGATCTCGTAAAGCCGCCCTTAACCAAAGAATCAGTCGCCTGGAGTTTACTATAATTAGCCTGTAAAAGTGAATTAGTACTATTGCTAGTTACATATACTATTTTACTAGCCAACAATGCATCAACGGTTTGCTGTTTTGAGTAACTGGCTTTGAGAAGTGTATCTGTGTTGCTAGTATTAGTATATGTTACCGTACCACCGCTTAGTAAAGAATCAGTGCTATGAGTTAATAGGTTATTGCTCTTCAGTAAAGAGCTGGTATATGAAGATATATTGTAATTTGAGCTACCGCCTAATAGGGCATCGGTCGTATGCGATATGGAAAGGATCTGCAGTGGCAATAGACCTAAATTAGTCTGTGCCCCATCGAAAAATCTACGACTACTCATCTAATCGCCCTTTAGTTAGAGGCTTTTTTCCAGTGAGCAGCTCGATTGCCATTAGCGTCTGTAACGATTATTTTACGATATAACGCATTAGTAATTGCGTTATAATAATATTCATGCCTATGTGTATTGGGATCTGGTGGAAAGGCTGTTGGTTCCAAAATATTTCCACCTAGTCTTTCAACCATGCGGATGTTGTTAAACCCTACGGACTTCGGTTGTCGCTTTTGCTTTAGGTCGTTTAAAAATTCGTTTGTTACTGCTAAGCTATTTTCTGCCATGATTACTCGTAGTACTCGCTTTGGTAATTAGAATACGTTTTATGTATCTTTGTGCCTGGCCGATAGATATTGTTAATAATTAATTGGTGCTTTATTCGCGATGTCTAAGCTCTTGCCACATGATAGCATAATTTTCGATCTTCGTTTCTCTTAGCATGAGGTATAATAATGCATAAGAAACCTTCTACTTTCAATGTAGTCCCACCATTTTCTGGAGTCATTGTTGCCCAACTCAATTGTAACATGGCATCAGATCTAGTTCATTTCTTCAAAGAGCAGTTCGGTAGCGCACCAGAAGTGCTACGAAAAAATCTCTCACAAGATCCTGAGCTAGCCAGCCTAATTTGTCATCTTGATGATCCAAATTACGAAGATGAACAATGGGAACCATCGCAAAACTCAGCCACTTTCGAGATCATTGAAGCCTTTAATGACGTTATTCTGATCACAATGGATTCAGCGATGCGGGATATGCTTATTAATTATATCTCGGACTACGAAGGCGAAGTACAAAAGACCATTTGGGCTTTTCGGCTAGCACTGGAGAATCCAGTCGGCAAAATCCAAGCACGCCGTGATAATACTTCTCGCCGTCCTCAAAGGGACCAGGGGAGAGATCAAGGTAGAGATTATCGAGACCGTGATTATCAAAGCCGTTCTCGTCGCTACGGCTGAGCTACAGCACATTTGTAAGGAGTACAATGACCAAACCCAGCAAGCCGAGCAAGTATGAGTGGTCTATCGATAAGCCTATCGTTTATCACTATGACGAGTCTTTCGCCACGGATGGTAAGTCAATTTTGGCTTACGATCCGGCGAATGACATGTCTGCTTATAAAAAAGAGACTAAATTCATAAGAACCAATGATGACTCTATCTCGGCAATGTTCTCTGAGCTACGGAATGTAAAAGTCCTAACCAAACAGGCTATGTTCAAGATGTTTAAGAGATATAATTATCTTAAGCACTTGGCCGAGCAACAACGACAGGCATTCCAAGCTACTACCTTGGCTCAATTCGATTTCGAAGCTTTTCAAAAATACAATCACTACCAGCAAGAATGCCATCAAGTAAAAAACTTATTGCTTGAATCTAACCTAAAGCTGGTACTTCATGTTCTTAAGAATCTCTCCTACAGAGGCAATCTCACACTTAATGAATTATATAGTTTAGGTGTTGAAAGACTTTTTATAGTAATAGAAGGGTTTAATCCTTTTTACAATTTTGCCTTTTCTACGTATGCTTTCCACGCTTTACGCAGACACTTTTATACACAAATTAAGAGGAACAAAGACAAAGTCTTGTTTGAAGACAGCAAGGCACTTGATACAGCCAAATCATATGACACCCATCAAAATGAATTTGACAAGCAAAAGATTATACACACTGTACTGCAAACCGTCGAGTGCCTAGATGAACGAGACAAGTTCATAATCCAAAATAGATTTTTTGAGCAAAAAACATTGAAAGAGCTTGGAGAACGATTAGGCATTACGAAGGAAAGAGTCAGACAAATCGAGATCAGGTCTTTACGTATTCTTAGAGAAACATTGTTAGCTCGTAACTTCGACACTAATTTATTGGGACTCATTGATGAATAGCTTTATAATTAGCCTAATATTCTTGACAACTGCTCTAGCACAAGACATACCAAGGCTAGATGGTGAACTACAACCTGTGTTCTTAGTCATCTGTGATAGTTCACCTAGTAAGATAATTGTACTAGACGACACAGGCAAATGGCTACATAGAGTAAGAGATACTGAGATAAAGATCGATGGCAGCACACCTATCATTAAGTGTACGCTTTATGAAGGCCATTATCGGCCTACGAGTCCTGAAATTAAGGTATGGCGGCTAAATCAAATCAAAACAGTATCCGAAACAGAATTCCAAAACATGATTAATAAATTACAGTCTGATCCTGAGGCAGTCAAAAAGATCTTGATGCAACCAGTTCCTGCTGCCAATTAATAATTCAATTCCTACCCCCTGTTCTGACCTATAAAAATAAGATAGAGCTATAACATAGTTCTAACCAAGAGAAATGGGGGTGATTTATCTCCTTCGACCCTGGCCCTTACAGGCCAGGGTCGTTGTGTATATAACATATCATGAATTTAGAGATAATAAAACAGCAACTAAATGTAGTCCAGATGCAATTAAATATGCTTGCATCTATGCTTGACAATTACCAGTCCGGCACAGATACGGGTCAGGAGGAACCCACCTTCTGGCAACCAAAAGAGCTTGATAAGCCTACTAATGCCGAAGCTCTAAAAAAGATAGTATCTGAACACAGACTACCCAAGAACGCTAGGAGCCTTAACACAGATGCTATTGGAAGTATTCCAGATTTTAATAATAAAGATTGGCCAGAAGCGGTAGCAAACTATCTAATTATCAATGACCATGAAAAAGGCAAGAAAAACCACAGAGGTCGGCAAATTATTGGACTTGTCAAGCCTCCAGTCGAGAGCAACATATTAGATTATGGCTGTGGAGAAGGTTACACCACACAACATATAACACAACTAGGCGGTTACGCAGTCGGCTATGATTTATTGAGACACAAACAGTGGTCATCTTTCACTGAAAATCGAGAAAACCTCACATTTACTACAGATAAGAAAGATCTAGAACAGATCGTTGAACGCCGTGGGTATTTCGATTTTATAATAGTTTATGATGTGCTAGACCATATCGTCGGCAGTGATCCTATTGATGAATTGTTATTTATGCAAAAAATACTGGCCCCTAATGGCTACATTTTTATAAGAACACACCCTTGGACTTCAAGAACTGGTGGTCACTATTATGAGTCTGTCAATAAGGCATTTCTACATCTGGCCATTACTGCTGACGAGGCTAAGCAATTAGGCATCAAGCAAGAACCTAATTTGAAGATAAACAAACCTCTAGCCACGTATGAGTCCATGTTTGCAAAGGCTGGATATAAGATCTTGGAAAAGACCGTTGATACTGCACCTGTTGAGCGGTTTTTCATTGATAATGAAGATCTGATGCGTCGAATTATCGATCTAACCTGGTCTGGCAATATCGACACCGATAAAGCTTTAAAGATTATGTCAACTAACAGTATTGACTTTCTAATAACGAAAGCCTAGCAGTCCCAAGCAGACAAAGATTTGCATATATCCTTATCAGGAGTTTTACTGCAATCTATATTATGCATTTCTTTTTGACCGCCCATCCTACTGCAAAAGGACTTTCTCCTCGCCGCTTTCTTCTTAGACTTCTTAGCAGCTTCTTTGCTTACTGGTGGCTTGAGATTAGCACCCTCTGTCCTCTTGAAGTAAGCACGCCCAGCGTCGTTTAATCCACCTTTTGGGCTTTGGTACTTTTTCGCAACGCCTTCGACAAGTTGGGCATAGGCTTCTGTGTACGCTTTCATATTATTCCTCTTCGTTATACGTAAGTTTGATTAGCAAATATATCTTATGGCCAAACTTGAATTAATACTGCCCAATAAGTTGAACACAAAAGACATGTGCTGCTGCATAGACAGCAATATCACAGAGCAAAGGATCTTTCTTAATTCACAACATACTGGTGCGGGATACAAAGCCTCACAAGTTATTACTCTAAACAATGAAAGTTATAATCTCGATATAACCATAAACCGCCTAGGTGATATGCTTGGCGGCAGTGCTAAAATAACGAAGGTGTTCCATAATAAGGTTATCGATAATGTTTTAGAACCCCAACTATCTGGCTACCCACAGCTACCATTCGCTAACTTATGGACTGGCCTGAAGGCATATGGTATTGGAGATTTCCTATCATTAGCATTGTCAGATGAAGCCTCAACAATACCAACTACAGGTCCGATTAATTCTTCGGTAACAGTTACACTAAGTGCTGACATAGCGAGGTTAAGTACTAATGTTGTGGAAGACTCAGTGACGACTACTTTTAGTCTAACCGGTTCAGACGCGACTGGTTGGACAAGCTCTGAAGGAGGGACCGTCACAGCTAAAATTGTTCAATCAGCCGGAGTACTATTATACCCAATTAATATATCAAATTTAAATGTAATACCAACGCCAGGATCGATAACTTGTAGTGGTAATTTGAAGATACAACCTGGGGTAGGTCGCAGTGCAATTAGCGGCACTTTTAACACTCCCCCACTGCTTAGTGATTATAATAGCAAATTTCCATGGAATAATCAAATAGCCTTAGTAGATTCAGCAATATTAGGAAATGGTATTTTCCCATATGATGCCTTCACATTGGGATTACCAGATGATTATAGAATGATTATTTTTATAACTGTTTCCGGCGTGCAGTAGTTTTAGATAGATTTTTATCAAATTGCACCTGAAGGACACGTTGTCGCATTCTTTGCTTGTTCCGAGGATGTTTTTCGTCACCCTGCTCAGCATGAAGGGTATCGTTGAGGTCGGTAGCACCGTATTGGCTGCCTATATTCTTACGACTCATATTGGTCGTAGTTTCTTTATATTGTATTTCGCTAATGACTTTAAGCCTCATAAAAATATGTTTGATAGGAGAAATTATAATAAGTAGGTTTACGTATTGAGGTTAAAATAAGGTATATCACGATGGAGGATATGAGATGAAAAAGATGATATTAATGCCAAGAATCCTTGGCTACCACCCCGAAATTGCGATCCGCAACAGTAGTGGAACGGTCTCTATAATAAAGATGGATCTACCTGATTTCAAAACACACGAAGACATCCTAAGAACATTAGCACAGACGTATGCCGTTCAAAAGGCATCTGAGTTAGTCGAAGTCCTAAAGAGCAAGATTAAAATAAATAAGTATGCAGCAGGTACGGTCAATGATGATACCGATGCTATAATCATCAATGGTGTTGTCGACACCCATAGCTATAACGACACACAAGTAATATCAGCTGACCAAATAATAGCGTGATCAAAAGAAGATATTAAACGATCACTTCTCCAGGCTGAGTAGCTACTGTAATAACCCTGTAGTTTCGAATAAAGCGGAAGTCAAAGGAGAAGCTCGTGAAAATAGCAATATATAGTAATCCCCCTTATTCTACATCTGGTTACGGCCAACAAACGTTTCTAACAGCTCGTAAATTCATTGAGGACGGGCACGATGTGGTTGTAACACCTAATTGCGGGGCGTTAACTAATATCAGCTTTGAAGGTATCAACGTCTTACCAGAAGGCGTGGCTAGCTTCTCGTTTGATGCAGCACCTGAAGATATCCTCCATCATATACAGCAAGACGGTTATGCGATTATCTTAATGGATATGTGGCCACTTAATAATTGTAATGGCTTTGATCAATTTAGAAGTATATGCTGGACACCAGTCGACCACGACCCTTGTCCACCCCCAGTAGTGGAGTATCTAAAAAGGCCCAATAAGCTCCCAGTAGCGATGACTCAATTTGGGCAAGAACTATTGCATAAGGCCGGTTTCAAAGATGTTAATTATATCCCGCTCTCTGTCGATACGCGGTTGTTCAGAGACTTAGGTATGGGCGAAAGAACCAAACTTAATGTGCCACAAGATGCATACTTAGTTGTCACAAACGCCGCGAATAGGGGGCATAGTCCAATACGAAAGGGTTTCGGTGAAATGGCGGACGTTATGAAAAGATTTATGGACGATCGGCCCGATGTCTATTGGTTTATACATACGGAGTACAGGGGATATCAAAATGGTGTTAATTTACCGAGACTGCTGACGGCAGCCGGTGTTGACACCAGTAGAGTTATGTATCCGGAACCTCGTTTATATCGGCTTGGTATGCCGCCAGAATATTTGGCAGCGATGTATTCTTCTGCCAACTGCATCTTAGCATTATCGATGGGAGAGGGCTTTGGTATACCATCTAGTATTGAGGCACCGGCCTGCGGCTGTCCTGCTGTCGTAACTAACTTTACATGCCAGCCAGAATTTATTACACCATACGGTAAGCTAGTTAAAGCTCAAAGATTTTGGGATGAGCCTCAACAGTCATGGTTTGGCGTTGCCAATATTGAGCATGGCTATCAATGCATGCAAGAACTGTATGAGGAGACAAAAGCCGGTCAAGTTGAACGCGGTATAATTTCTAGCAGTGTGCAAAAGTTTGATACGAATTTTGTCTATCAGAATTACTGGAAATCTCTGCTGAATAGTCTGGAGGCACATGATAAGAATGCCCGCCAATTATAAGCCATCAACGGTCCAAGCCTTTAGTAGTTGATCCTTGTCTCGACCATCGAAATTAATAAACACGGGCTCACCTTCGCTCGTTCTTATTACTATCCAATCTCGGCCTTCGGCTTCGATCGTACTGCCATAAAGATCGTACCTCCGCCCTGCAAAACCATTACAGTAAGAATTGGCTATCTCTCTGCCTATGTTACTCATATTTTCTATACTATTCATCGTCATCTTGTTGTTCATCCCACTTGCTGGCCAGATGCCTTATTGTATCTTCGTGAAACTTATCAAGCTTTGTAATCACCGCATAAACGTATCCAAGCACGAATAAGGCTCTAAGTAACACAAAAATGGCTAGGATGACAGTAATATATCGTAAACCTGTCATCAAATCCTGCGGATAATGCTGGCTAAGAGTAATGTATGGTGTCATCTGTGGTCCTCATTTTTGTTAAAAGTACCTGAAATGTGCGTAGCAACAATTTGAGTGAATAATAGTCTAATATATCAAAGTCATACCGCTTGCCACGGTATATCAAAGACAAAGAATATTCGCGGACATTGGTGTATACTACTGAAAGATGGTTAGCAATTCCCTTGCTTTCAATAGTCACCTGCTGAGACCCTCCGTACTTCCTATGATAAACGCCAAAGTATCTATGTACGGCATGGCTTTGTAAATCGTTTAGGACAGAATCTACAGCTAATTGAAGATCAATCATAGGCCTACTTAAGCACTCCACGTTTTAGTGCTATAAACCACCGCGATCTTGGCTTGTATAGTACTTTCCTTAATGACTTCTAGGGTATGTTGGCATTTGCCGTCCCATATCGCCAACACCATGTCGGACATCCTTACAGCACGCTTATTCCTGTGTAACCTAGCCGACATCTTAAATGCTGGATCTACCTTCTCTACCAAGACCGGAACATCTAGCAACGAAAGCAGTTGGTAGCAGTTTTTATGCTTTTCTTTGTCCTCAACAAAGAGCTTGATAGCTTCGCAGACTCCCTTCTCATCATCGATGATAACAGATGTATATTGAAGGCCTAAACTCTTCAGGTAATTTAGTGCTCCCTGTATACTGATATAAGCTTCTTCAGCTTTTATTTGTGAAGTTCCGCAAATTAGCAATTGCATTGGTCGCTCCGCATAATTAAATGTTTTAGATTGTCCTTCCGTCTTTTGGCTGCCCTTGTGGTGCTTAGGAATATAAGGGCAATTGAGGCAGCCTAGGCCACAACACTTGCCCATCTTGAGTAATTCTAGCTTTGTTAGAGGTTTCAAGATCTAGGATAATATCTAGGCTTGCCATTTTCCAAGACTACCCTATTATTAGCCATCATAGGTCTTAGCCTAACAGCTCCATAGTATGAAAAGCCGTCCTGTGGTAATTCATCAAATTCATCTGTTAGAGAATTATCTGGGTTTATCTTGTAATATTTTATGGGAGTTTTCACGGTCTGTATATCACCACGCAGTGGAGAATAAACAGCACAATCACCGAAATTTATAGATTTAGCGAATTGTGCTATCGGTCCATTACAAGCCGATTGTGTAATATTGACCCCAGCTCTCGCCAAACATCTCTGTGACGCAGGATTAAGCACCGTTAATTCAAAGTTAGACAGATCTGTAATCTCACTCAGATTATAAAATATTCGATAATTATAGCCATAACTTTTGATAACATCGAGGCCAGCTTTAGCTACAACCGGGTTAATTGTGCCTGGAAAACTTCCTAAGTAAAGCATACCCGGCAAGCTAGCAAAGAAATCGAAGTAGTACTTCATTCTAGCCGATAAGGTAGACGGATTATCGAAGAATAAAAATTTCATTAAGATTATATCTTCTATTACTTCATAATGTATCCTGTTATTTGCATCGAAAGTATAGACTGGCATAATTACTAGTCCACCGCTTCTATGTTAAAGGAGTCTATTACCGCATTACCATCACTAACATTTACTACATTTACAGACGCAGGCGATAGCTTATTAGCACCATAGCAGGTAAAGCTAACCCACTGATTGTTTTTAACTGTGAATGTAGTACCCGATCCGGATGCTATTTGTATCCAAGGAGAAGTAGGAGGAGCATCGGTCTGCGTGCCTGTAATTTCCGTATCAGTGACTCTGTACCATAACGTTACATCATCTGGTGTGGTGACGGGTTCTGTGAGATTTAACTGTATCGAGTTTTTAATACCGGTTATTTGCTTGCTGCTTATAGTACCGTACAAAGAGGCTGTAAACCAGCTTATATCATCCCAGTTAACGGCATTAGGTGTAACATCGAATGGAGACTCGTAAAAGTGCAATACGCATTGTGCTCTGCTTACACCTTTACCAGCGTTGCTTTGCTTATCAGTAAAACCTATTAGGCTTAGGCATGCATCGTCGATAATCTCTGGGATGCCACCCATAAAGCCTCCGTCAATGAAATTGTTAAAATATATGCAGGTGTCCGTGAATGATACTATTCCTAACGGCTTGAAAAGACATACCCCAAAAGTGCCAGATGTCGCTGTTATAGAAGACGTGACACTTTCTACGCTTCTTACGCCCGTATCGCCGCTTTGCAATGAAATAATACCAAATGTCCCGATAGCACGTGCATTACCTGCTGGCATTGTTGTTGCAACTGCTGTTCTACCGCTAGTGCCACTCTGATTGGTATATGACATGGTCACTGTACCACCAGTGAATCCAGCGTTTAGTGCGCCGTATGTTGTTATGCCTATCATAACCCCGGAGCCATCCGTATATCTTGTTAACGCCGCTGTAGGTAGATTAGTCGTTTGCGTAGTGGTGAGTGTATAAGAAAGGCCGCCCTGATGACTTAGTCTATCGACTAGCAAAAAGCTTCTATACCATATTGTATTATAATTTTCTAGAGTACTGCCGATAAAGTATAATTTGTTACTGCCAGCACTATTGGCAATATCGACATTTAAGGCCCCTGCTGTACTTCTGCTGCATGCGGTAGCAGTAGTAGGTGCGCTAACAGTTGTAGACAAGTTATACATCCATAAATCATCCATAAATCCAGCATTGACATTGGTGCTATCAAGTGCCGAAGTGTTAATCTCCAGGCTATTGCAATTGCGTAGTGCGTATCGAAGATCTATAAGATTGTTCATGATATCTCATAGAAGAAATTGCCATGTACTCTGCCGGAAGCTCCTAAACCAGCCCTTGGGCCGTTAATTGCAATAATTGACAAGCATGCATTGTCATTTATATCAGGTATTCCTCCTAATAAGCCGCCTGTTATAAAGTCTTTTTGATATATATTAGCTCTCTCTATCATGTTTTTGCCGATCATACAAAGAGGTCTAAAAAGCGTTATTCCTAGATTACCTGCTCCTGACTGCGTCGTAGTAGTAGTAAAGCTTTCTACGCTTCTTACGCCTCTATCGCCGTTTTGTAGAGGTAATAGCATAAAAACGCCTTGATTAGGCCAATCGTATGGATAATTTTGCAAAGGTGATGTGCGACCGCTAGTGCCGTCTTGGTTAGTATACGAAACTGTGATTGAAAAACCTACGCCAACGCTGCTTATTGTTGACGCATAAATCGACAAACCCATCATTACACCAACTCCGTCAGTATATCTAGTGAGTGCAGCTGTAGGCAGATTGGTAGTCTGCGGAGAAGTAGTGTTGCCGACTAGTCCGCCCTGATGCGATAAGCGATCAACAAGAATATAACATGGCATGTCGATTAGCGTCGACTGATTAACCTGAGTAATATAAACTGATGATGGCGAGAAATTGGGTAGGATAGAATTTAGACTACCGGTAGTTGTCTTGCTGCAAGCAGTCGCAGTAGAAGGCGCAGAAGATGCTGGTACCGTAGACAATGTAAATTGGTCCAAATATCTGCCGAATCCCATATAAAAATTCTCGACCATAAAGTCGAAAGATTGTTCCGCATTTTTTATACTGTCTCTGTAAGAAGAGAAATCTGGTATAGCCATTACTTCTCCACAAAGGAAAAGGCACCAAACAATTCGGGGCCTGTAGTACTGGTCGGAATAAACATCATTGCTAAACAAGCATCAGAGTCGACAGTAGGTATTCCAGGTAATCCAGTTGTATAGTCTCTCATTCCTAGCATCCCTGCCGCGCTAAGTGGAATGTATGCTATAGGCCTCGCTATAATTATACCAAAATTGCCTGCTGTGCCGGTTGTGGCGGTTAACCTAACTTTCTCAATAGCTTGTATTCCCTTATCCCCGCTCGCTAACGGTATCCGCTGCATTCTTTGAGCTTCTCTAAAGCCAGTAGTCCCAATGTTTACGGTAGTAGTTTGGCTTGCATTGCCCGCATCGTCCGTGTAAGTCATTGTTAATGTCGTCGATGTTGTACCAATTTGCGTGTAGATTTCATAAAAAGCCATGTTTCCAACACCACCGGTATTGCGAGTTAAAGCCGGTGAAGCTGGTGATCCCTGAACTGTCTGGTCTACAATGCTAGTTCCGCTCAAATTACCAATATGATATAGCCTATCATAAATCAGCAATGTCCCGACAACTGAACTGGTTGCACCTGCCTGGATCAGGTACTTCGAACGGCTGCCACCGGGTGCTGTAAAGGGAATGGCACCTGCTGTAGACCTAGTAGGAATTGCTCCGGTCGTTGGGGCGGCACCAGCACCATAAGACCCATCATACTGCCATAAAGACGTACCACGGCCTGCGATAGTTGATGCTGCTGCAGCACCGGCCACCCTAGTATTCTTAAAAAAGAATAAATTCTCCGGAGTACCGCTGTTGCCTCCGGTAGCTAAATTAATTAGATCACCTAGATCAGTTATAGCGGCCATATTCGTCTGTAGCTCTACGGTGTAACAGTGTGATTGAACGTTAAAGTATTTTTGGGCATGAAAGGTTTTTCAATGGATAGGCTAACACATGACTTCCGTCGCAAGCGTAGGCAACAAATAGTCATTGATGCTAAAGAAATGCTCGATGACTTTACCACTAAGCAAATCTGTCACCATCTTGCTGAAAGGTATGGCCTTCAAAGTCAATATATCCTCCGTCTACTTGAAGACGATATCGGCAGATCAGACCTGGCTGGTATGACGGATCGTGTCATTTTGCGTAATGCGCATGAAATTTTATCACAGGGTACTAGGATCAGGGCTAAGGAGCTTGTAACCCATCTATCGGCTCAATTGGATGTTTCTGTCAAACGTGTCCGCGACGTATTAAAGTCAGCTGATTTCCGAGTGCCCAAGGAGCCAACGCTTAATCAGCAAACGCTTATCAATCACCTAAACAAAGGGCTGGATTTTAAAACCATAGTTAAATTGATGGGTTGTACTAAACAATATGTCTACCATCTATATAACTCGATAGTCGAACACCCCGATCTTCACGATTTAGTGCCTGACAAGCAGCAGCTTTATGATGATAAAAAACTACAAACTTCTGCTCTAAATGCAGATATTCGTAGAAAGATCGTCGAGAGCCTCGAAAGTAATCCCGAATTCACAGTCGATCAACACGCTGCTAATTGTGATTGCACTGCTAAGCAAGTGCAGGTTATTATTAATAATAGCCTTTTCACTAAAGCCAATATTTCGTATCAGGAACACAATCCACGCCGGTTTAAGTATTTGCAAGTTATAGCCGATCTTATAAATACAGATCATACTATTACCGAGCTAGCCAAAAAGCACAAAAAACCGGTCACTGCAATATTCAATATGGTATCCGACTGCAAAGCTGTTGGCATTCCAGTAAAGGAACGTCGTGACGGTAGAGTTAAGCAGCATCTAGTCGACCGCCAAGAATAAATGGAGATTCTATATGGTTAAAGATACCATATGCAAGATTCATTTGTAGTTATTGGTGATATCGTCAGAGGAGTATTAAAAACTCATGAGCAAAAGTATCGGTATAAGACCAGCATAAGCATTTACGACATGAAATGCCAAGCCTCTTTTCTGATTTGCAAAAGTTCTTCGTTCAGAACAGCTAAACACTCGATTGAAATAGAGATGTTAAATACTTCTTTGCATTTGACACTTACTATTAACTCCAAGCCGCTGTCTATCAATAAATATGTCAGGACATTGACTATAGATTTATCAGACCCGAAATCATTGTGTTTAATTGAACAATTATTGGTTAAGTTCTGTAGGAAAATAAAATGAATAAGCATGCTGAGCTATTAATTATGCGTCAAGCTATACAAGATTATCGCGGTGGCCAGCCTCTCAGCGATCAACAGCTCAAGATCTCAGTTAAGCACCTAAAACCGTTGGTCTGTTCGCTACGGGTGTTGGACGATCGTTTTGCTCTTATAACCAATGAACTTGATCGGGTGCTAATGCAATTCGAAGACTTTATCGAAGTAAGGAAGAGGAAAATCAGATTGGCTAAATTGGCCAATGATGCCATCGAAAAGAAATCACAAAAATCTAAAAGGTAGCTCTCACTATGCATAACGATGAGTATAATGCGACTATTAATATTGACTTGGTAATTAGGCATTCTCAATCGAGTGTATCTAGCGAATCAGAGTATGTGGCCGAAGGTGGTCCGTCTGAGGCTGTCTTTTCCGGCACTGGCAAGTCTGTAGAAGAGGCTATCGGGTCTTACTTCATCCAAAATCGTGAGATATTGGGTTTTAAATTCTCTACCATCAAAGCCGATAAATTTTTGCCATCTACACATTATGGACGAGGTCGCGACGATTCTGAACTAGGTCCGAACGAGCTAGCGGCCTATCAACAATTTCTCAAATCACGTAAAGAAAATGAGCCTCGTAGTACACAATAAAAAAGATCGGTTCGATGTTTACATTGGAAGACCTAGTCTATTCGGCAATCCATTTGAGATAGGCACTCACGGTTCTAGAGATGAGGTCATTGATAAGTATAAAAGCTGGTTATTAAACGGAATCAGTTTCGGTAATCCAGAAGCCTCAGAAGAGAAGAGAAGAGAAGATCAATCCTGGCTTCGCTGTCTACTTTACGCGATAAAGTGCTTGGCTGTTGGTGTAGTCCTCTAGCTTGTCATGGTGATGTCCTCGTAGAACTATCTAATAGTGTCATTTACCAATGTGATAGGTGTAAGTTCTTATACTCAAACCCCGTATCTGCCTGCGACTGCGAGGTAGGCCTAGATCAGCCCTACAATGTTGGTTTTGTGTCCATGACAGACATCAGTTTCATAATACACCGCGAGCAAGATCCTACCTTCTACGAGGCAGAAGATGCATAAATTCATCATTCATCATCCTAAGTTATCAGATCGGCGAGCCTATATAGAATCCTGTCGGCTTAATGATATATGCTTTATTACCAAATATAACGATGGTAGCTGTGATCCTATTAGCACCTTTAATAGATATGTCTACAGTAAACATATTTGGGACCTCAAGTGCAAGGGTAAATTCGAATTTCGACTCTTAAATAAGGGCGATATAGCGTGCATTGAGAGCCATATCGAAGCCTGGAATCGTATAGCCAAATTAGATGATTATGCGATGGTCCTTGAGGATGACGTTCAATTTAGTTCTCAGAATTCTGACCCGGCAATCACAGGGCGTTGGTTTGAGCAGTTTGTAGATGGTACTAATCCTGCGTCTGTTATGTCAAGATGTCCAAAGCCCTTTGACGTACTCTTTATAGGCGGCACTTTCCCTCACAACACTGTCTCGACCACTGTATATCAAACAGGCAATTTTCACCGGAAAGATCATCCTGCTACTAATACCGCTTTTGCTTATATTATTGGGCCGAGTGCGGCTAAAAAATTATGTAAGATAGCATTATCTGGATATAGTATGCCAGTAGACTTTGAGATGAACTACTGGTTTGATGCTCTAGACTTTATCGTATATCACCATATCCCATATATTGTTACTGAGGGATCGGCCACCAATGTTTATAAATCTTCGCAATTAAGATAGCATGCTCAAAGTCACCTTTAATCAATATAATCCGACGATAGTACGTGATGAGTATACATTAGCTGTTCTTGACGATATTAGCCGTGTAATCTTTAAATCTATTCGCGAAGCTTATCCTCTATCTGGTGCTGTTTGTGCTACTTCTGCCCCCTCTGCGTATAAATATGTAGGCAGTTTAAACAAAGGGGATTATATTTATCTCAAAGTAGAAATAGAAGCAAAAGATGCTCTGTCTTGGCGGATAATCCATTTTCATATTAATATATATATCACACATTTAGTCTTTACTGCTTCTAAATGCGATCGTATGCAACAGTCTTTGCTCGTTCGGGGACACCATAAGTACGATAAGCCTAACAAGGTTAATTATGATATAAGTCAGCCTGAGTACTTATCCATAATAACTTCTAACATTCAACTGCTTGTAACAGAGACCAGCAGGCACTTAATAGATTATATATTAAATAATACTAATTCACCTGAAGTTATAGACACAGATCTAGTTAGACAGACACCGTCTGGTATGTCCCAATTGATTCGGAGCCCAATAAAGAAAAAACGTTCTAAAAGCCGTCATCAAGGACCCGTAAATCCTACGCCTACACAAACTGCTTCGACTCCGGGAAGCTTCTATACTAAGCTAATCAGATATATTAAAAGCCTATTCGACCGTTATTATTGTATATAATGATGTAACTTTACATAAGGTAATCTACTATGGCATCTATATTACGTCAACTGAAGAAATACCAGCAGACCGGCTTAACAAATACCGAGCAGAAAGTTGACCCTGACAGTAAGGCAGTTATCGTGGTCCCGGAACATAATCATCCTTTTGCAGAGATGATCGAAGCGATACTACGGTCTACCTACCCACCTGAACCAAGCTTCGATGATAGTCGTAAAGAATTTACCATCAAGTCACTAAAGGCTCTAGAGGGCTACACGCTACCACCCTTGGCTGGTAAGTTATATCCAGTAGAACTAGCCGTTCTTTACTATCTATTCTATCATCATAAAATTCAGCTAGGAGAACATGTTGCTGAATCATATCTAAGTAAGTTTTTACAGGATATTCGTGCAAAAGAGGGATCACTTGAAAGGTATTTAATAGAGCTAAAAGACAGTATGGATAAGACGGCTACTACAGCATTTTTATATAGGGTAATGCTTGCGTCACTCGGCGAGAGGGACAATTATACCGTAGCCCGTGATATCCTTGATCCAAAATATGGCCCGATGGCTGCAGACGCTTTAGGTGTAGAAGCCAGTGCCAAGAGAGCTTGGAAAGGGTTAGAGAGCATTAGAAATGAGGACATAGAGCAACTTATCTTCGGCAGAATCGCTTATATTGCATTTTGGCAAATTAGTAGATCACCATCGTCCACCAACTGCAATAAATTTCTAAGTTTTAAGCCACACAATATTGGACAAGCCCATTATGAATAGCTTCTCGATAACTGTAATAGCTGTTTTTGTAGGCTTGTACCTGCTTATGTCCGTATTGACATCATATATTAATGACTAGCGATATTCGTAGCTATCATTAGCCTGCCACACACTGCTAACTCAATTAGGAATCTATTATGATCAAGCCGACTCAAGTTAAGTTTAGCATAAGATTATTTAGGAATGAACACGCGTGGGCTATTAGCTCAGTGTCTAGTAGACTAGGCCAAATCACTAGCGTGCTTACCCACACTGCAGACTCTGTGATAGGTGAACGATATTCGATTGGCACTTTGCCACTCGACTGCACACCAGAACTAGCATTAGCAAAATTGCGGGAAGTGGTTACAGGAGAAAATCATCATTATTTGGCAGGAGAAGTTACGGCTTCTGGAGATCTTTATTGGATTCAATGGGAATCCAATGCTGCTTAGTATTATACTTTAATCGAGGATCGCATGACAACAATTAGGCATTTCGCTGCTAAACTGACTGACCTACAATTCAAGCACAATCCCCAATATACCCCGGTCGATTTTTTCTTTGAAATCAAAGTAGATAGATCTGGACTTAAGCCTAAAGACTCTTTTACTGCTGGAGTCTTCTCTTATAACAGTCTCGATGATGCGATTTCTCACCATTGTCGTCAACATCTACAAGAAAATGGTCTAACTGCTCACAAATCTTCGCAATTTGATGTATTTTTCGAGGTCCATGAGATCAAATTAGTCAGCGGCCAAGCCGTGCGTAACTTATGGAAGAAAAAGCTTGGTGTCGCAGTACCAATTCGGCCTACAACGGAGGAAGAATTTTATGAAGAGCAGCGTCAAGCACTTGAGCAACTTCCACCTGAATTTAGAGAATTCGTGTCTTCGCACGCTTGGAGCGATAAACACGCTTACGGATATGACGAAGTCCTTAGCGAGGTCCGTGACCTTGCCAACGAGTTAGCTGGCTGCGTTTCATCTTACAACTTACGAATCATGCGCGAAAAGACAAGCTAATGCAAAGACTATTAGATTGCAGGATCAATGAACTACAAGGTTATGTTGACTTCTATCAACGGTTAATAACCTGTGATTGTGATGAGCTTCGCGAATGCGTTCGTAGAGATCTATACCTTGATGTTGACGCTGATATAGATGCTAATATCCTTAATATGCCTGACGCTATAAGTCTTTATCGCATTTTAAATGCCCCTACTGCTAAGACACGGAATTGGCTCATTCAAAGGATGAAGTGAAAAATGGAAGCTTTTAGGTCATTACACCCTGCTGTCCAAGCGACCTTAATAGTAGTGGCAGGCATAGTAGCGGTTGTTTACATTCTGGCTCTGTTTACGGACGTTTTTCATAGTAGACGCGATTAACTGTGTTAGAAATTGTGCGAGCTATTGCGACTACATTGCATCACGATACAGGATTCGATTTTTCTATATTAGACACGACCTATTCACTTGGGCTGTACTTCACTTCTTCTGTTAGAGCACATCCAATTATCTGTTTTCTGTTCGATTCTAGACAAGCTAATGGGCTTGTAGCAACAATCATACCACTAGAGGTAACTGCGGTGTCTAATAAAAAATTTTCAGACACGTTACGAGTTATACTCAATACTAATCAGATCGGCTCTCCAGCCATAAACATGGATAATCCAGATTCTATTATTAAACTTAGGATGGTATTGCAAAAAGTCAACGAAATGGTAAAATTAAGTTAAGTTTAATGATCAACATAATAGAATTACTTTGTGATTATTTCATAACTACTAAGCCTCAAATAGGTGGCTTTAAATTTATTTATGGGCTTGATGACACTAATTGCGATCAAGGTTACTTCATAAAAGTAATAGATAATAACAACATAGATATTTTTCTACGCTTAGAAAAATTGGTAATCAGAGCAGGCTGTATTATTCGTACTAGTCTTAAAGGTGCTGAATTAAAAATATCTAGAGACTTGCATGTTACTCATAGGATTAAGTGGCATACATTTTTTAATGTTACGGCTATTCCCTTAGTTCCGTATCGGTTAGGTATATCTTATGTAGCTCAACATCTAGACATTCAAGATCCCGCATGTATCGAACAATTATTATCTATATTAAACGAACAGTTTCGTACGGTGATTAACCATGAGTCGTTAGGTACAATCATTCGCCATCTTCGGTATGATTTAACATACCGATGAGTTCGACAATGCTTGAATTCCTACAAAATAACCTTTCACAGTTCGAGGCCGATTTTGTCTGAGTCTCTACAGGCCATTGCGAGCGAGTTAGATTCTTATCTACCGAGCACTCTTGCTATATGCATTAATGAATCTACCGCAACTCAAGCTAGCATACGATTTGGTTATGTAACTGATTCACATCTTACGATAACGATTCCGACATTGTTCGGTGAAGATTGGGTATTTACGATCTTTATAAATGAAGACAATGTCGTTTTATTATGCCGTAAGTTTATCCGGACTTTCCACATTCCAACCGGCTCTTCCAGATTAATATTACAACCACAGACTGCTCGCAAAGAGTCTCAAGGGCGACATGCATCTTTCACCTTTAGGAAAGTAAGCCTTCATGATCCATCAATGATGTACAAGATAGTACAAATAGTTAAACAACGATCAGAGACAATTATGGGCAGTAAATGAATGACGTAATTAGAGCTATTGAACAACATTTGAAACTAACTATCGGCGATCAGTTACATATTTATTCAAGAGACGACCACATATCTGCCTATGTCGTTTATTCATATGTAGGCAATCCTATTAGGTGCGAACTGTGGTTCACCATGGAGTTCTCATTGGATACTGTAGAGATACGAAGCAGAGAACAAGTAACTGAATGGAGTGATGGAGTTCAAACTGGCATTATTAGCGACAAAAAACTTGGAACTGACCAATTAAGCCTAAGTGATCCTCAACTAATCCCAAAAATTTTCGCCAGTCTCCAATTTCAGTTTAGTAAATCAGACGATCGTCGCTGGTTACGTTTAGTATCAAACTTATAAATCATGCAACAGTTACTACAAGCTTTAGAAAGTATTCGTGTGTATGGCTTTGCGGACAATAGTGCTTATTTATTTGAATTAGACTTGTAGGCTCTAATGATTGTTGAATCTGAGGTGCTAAGCGTCAACTATTAACCTGTCGCCATCGATGTAGATTCTAACAGAATGAATACCAATATGTGCGTATTCATTCTCGATCTTTACGTGTTGGATGATACTGAATATCCTCTCCTGCCGCGAGCTAAAATGGATATATATGATGAGGAATCGAGGCTAATAATGGCAGGAAGCAAGGAGATCACGCTACATGGCCCTGACATTGTCACAAGAATATTAAACACCATACAGACATTGGTCTCTGAGATTAGATTCGATTATTAATTATGGCCGTCAAACCATTTCTCGACTTGAGTAGAGTATTCATTCCTAAATTCAAAGTACCAATGAATCACTTACAAGACCAGCTTATCAACGAGATAGCTGTATTAGAAGCCATAAAGATGGCTTTAAGCTGCCATTTCGACAAGAGCATTCCTAACAATGTGGTCTCCTACCATATTTATACAACGCCATCAGCATCTAAGCACTACAGACAATGTGGACGCTTCGAGATTAATCATCGCATGAAACCATACCTGTTAGTTGATGAACTTTATACAGTAAACACCGAGTGTCATGATATGAAAATCTGTGTAAATGGAGATTCTATTAGATTGTCAACTACTCACGGTGAAATGGGAGCGGTCCTAATCGATGTGAGCTTGCATAATACTGAATTTTTATCTAAAATCGTAGCAATAGTGCAAGAATTCGTTCAAGTTCATAGAAATCATGGTGGTAGTTTAGAAAACGCTTTGAAGCGATTAGCTAGTCTACGATCTCGTGGAGGAAATGGTTCACCGTTCGTTTTCGACGTATTGAGTCGTCCTAATGAATCATAATTATACAGCCACAGAAGCGATGCTAGTAGAGTTGCAGAAAGCGATTTTGTCGCTTAGTGTTGATTTGACAAAAATTCAATGCTATTTAATTAGTTCGCATTTGTCAATTAAGAATTTAGAGGATCGAGTTACCACGACTATCACTATAGTTAATGGCTATATTTACATAGAAGCCAACCCATATTACGATGGCTCTTATATAATTGCAGATCCTCCTAAGGCCATAGTTCCAAGGTATACAACAAATACAAGTCCTCGTTTGGAAAACAAGTTCGCCGTCAGTCTACATCACCAAGACTTTATAGACCAAACAGTTAAAGCTATTGTGAATATGGGATCGGTTATATTCAATGATAGACCCTGAGCAAAGTATCGCCTTCACAATACTGCAGCAAATAAGGGAAACTATATTGCAGGAGTCTAAATATTTTGTTGAGTTTATTGGTAAAGAACTCACGCCAGCATACAATGGGGTCCTGTCTTTATCTGTCAGCAATCCGACCACTGGCGTATACTTGGTGGCTGCTATTAAGAAAGACCGTATCATACTAGTAGCAATACCATCCGTACCTTACCTTAATAACCTACACAAAGCCACACTTAATCCAGGTCTATATGATCTTAATCCGGTTCTTACAAAAACCATACGGGACATAGACAACAAAAGGCAAATAATTAGTTTACATGACCAGGATTTCATCAATATAACCGTGCGAACAATAATACAGATGTGCGAGCAGTAAATGATAGACTTAATGCAAGCCATATATGACTACCTTAAATCACGGCTTGAATCAGAATCGGTATCCATAGATATATTATGGAGATTACAAGTTACGCCAGGCAAATTGCAAAACCAGATCGAAGTAGGAAATGAATGCTATATACAAGTTCTTAAGGAGGTCAATCTTAACATTTATATAAGGGAACAGATATTAGAAATAACGCAGTATAATGCTTTCCATTCTTATCCCACCATGCTGATTTGTATACACGATCCACAATTATTAAGCAAGTTAGAGCAGGCTGTGATGGCACCTGTTGATATAGGTAGATATCCTCACGAAACAATAATCAAGTGGTAGAGCACCTTGGAGACCATGCTAAATTCACCTGACATTATCCTAGCTATCAAAGACCTCATTGAACCGATGGTCGTAGCAGAGGGGTATAAAGCAAGCATTGTAAATGATTCACTGTGGTCCGGAACAGATCTTGCACAAGCATATATTAGCATAGATCCAGCCACGGATAGACTTGAAGATGGTTTATCAATAAGCTTTGATCATGACAAGTTAATTGTTAGGAGGTATCACTTACAAGCTCGTGGTACAACTAACATCCATATCAGTTTACACGAACAGGATTTGTTGCCTAAATTAGTAAAAGCGATAACTACGCTCATAACTTACTGACACCGAACGCCGCTATACTAGCCCTACCCTTTTCATAGATCTATAGCTCAAAGACAGCGACAATGCAAAAATCACCTGATATTATTCTAGCTATCAAAGGCCTCATTGAACCGATAGTCGCAGCAGGTGGGTATAAAGCAAGCATCCATAAGGACAATACCAGAACCTATATATACATAGATCAAATCATAACTGAAGATTACATACCCAGATATAGTTTATCAATAAATATAGATAGCGATAGGTTAGTTATAATGAGATATGACTTACAAACTCAATCTGTAGATTTTGTAGTAGCTTACTCGGTAACAACTTGTTATATCAGTCTACACGACCCGGATTTATTACCAGAATTAGTAAAAGCGATAACTACACTCATCAAAAACCATGATTATATACCACGATGTAGTATTTGACTATTACCCATGGACTGCCTTATCCAAGCTATCTCACAACACCTACAACAACGATTTCATCGCGAAATAGCCGCTGAAGTCATAGTTATAGAACAGCCACAACTAACAATTAAGCCATCTCAATACGGACCAGTACATGAATTTGTTGTCAAAAGCCAATTAGATAACGGTACGGTAATTCATCACATTGCAGACAACGGAAGCAAGCTCGATGTAACATCTTCCGCATATGTCCCCACGTGGGACGATCCCTATCGATATTTAGGCGAAGCCATAATAGATACAGTAGATCCAGATAGCTTAAAGCTGTTAGATGATTTAATAGCCAAATGGCTACCAAATAACGACCAGCAGGCTGGTAGCTACTTCATCTTCGACAAAGCACTCGTATGTGTTAGAGGTCAGATACTTTAATCGCCAAATGGTTACATATGTGGAGGATTAGTGTTGTGCAAGACTTGATCCAAGCGATATACGGACACTTAAAAAACGAGTTATTCTCCAGGCCAGGAATGCCTACTTTGGTCGGCGTTATAACCGACAATAAGATAAGGCTTAAAGTCAGTAGCGAAAAATACGAGATCCAAATATCTATCCTTGGTGTACCACGCACGGCATTTCACGTGGTCAAGTATCGTAATTATACGCCTGTAATTACGCAGAGCCATATTATTAGTTTACATGACCCAAACTTCCTAAGCGAAATAGAGCAAGCTGTAATTGATTTAGCAACCTTCCCAAGAATAACACCTAAACTGGCAAAGAATGAATAATACTACTGTAGTTCTTCTACAAATAGCCGATCTTATCAGCAATAGGTTGCCGGACTGCAGTGTAGACACTAACCATGTTAATCCTAATTCACACATAAGACAACTTATTTATATCAAGTATCAGGGCAATTATATAGCTACACTAATAATTGACGGCGATACTATAAAGCTCTTGCAATATATTGATAGTAATTATTGGGTACGCAAGACACAACAACGTAATAAAGAACTACAAGGAGTAAAAGACTACATAGCAAGTGTCAGTCTACACGACCACAATTTTGAGAGCAAAATAATAGATGGAATCAAACTCATACAAAGCTATAATCTCGTGTATATACGCCGAGTACTACGGCCCAGAAAACGTCGATAATGTGACAAGAGATAAACAATGCAAGACCTAGTCTCAGCTATATTTCAACATCTCAAGCAAAGGCTGCCGCACATCAACATATCGACCTACAATTGCAGCAAGATAGTTAACGGTATGGCCGTGGAGAGTCTAGGCATAAAGATTAGGTTCACTGAGGAATATTTAGACATAAGCCTAGACACAACCATGAGTCAGATAAAAGTTAACCACCATAATAAATTACCAGCCGACGTAGCGTGGACTGTTGAAAATTTGCAGCCGAAGTCAATGATCCATATCGATCTAAATGACCCTAACTCCTTAGAACTGTTAATCGAATATATCACCAAAAGAGCATAATTATGGATACCTCTACTAATTCAGTACCAGATGCTGAAAGCCTTATACTGCGATCCACTGCAGACCATATAAAAGAAAGGCTGAAGGAGAATCCGCATCTTATCTCTTGTGCATATTTTCATTATACTGTACCACGGTCAATAGAGATACGATGCGAGATAGTCAAAGAAATACAACATCCAGAAATCCAAGAGGTGGATTCATGGACAGGGACATGCGAAACTCCAGAGGGATGGAGGCTACCTCCCGTCCGGCAAGCTGCTAGTGAGCCACAAATTATATATCTCCTGCCTAAGGTTGTTATAATACACGTAATTACCTTACAGTCAGATCGTCTAATAATAGCCTCAAAATGCTTTGTCGGCACCACAAAACGCTCCCTATACGGACGAGGTCGCGAAACCTCATTAGATATACATGTACCGGACCTTATCGATCAAATAGTCGAAATAGTTAGCGATATGGCCTATCCTAAGTCGCAGGCAGAAACATACTTAGATAATACGCCCTAGCCGCCGTTCACACAAAGTAAAGCTGTTGCCACAAATAAATTATGCGAGACTTAACAATAGCAATATATGAACATCTCTGTCGAGCCACCCCCGGAAAAAGACGAGCCTCTTGTAAGCCACTCCACGATCACATATATTTGAGATTTATCGGCCCCGGAGAACGCGACCAATTAGCACCAGGCAGCTGGGTAATATTCATAGAAACAGACACATCATACGAAATAAAAATCAACGCAAAAGCCCAGCTTCAGATCATATCTTACGTGGAAAACCAGGAAAGCTCTGAATGGCCTCCTAATCATATAGAAGTAACAACCATAGACCTCAACGAACCAAACTGCCTAGAACGACTCACTCGACTAATAAACAAATGCAACTGATACAAGCCATATACGACCACTTAATGCAAGCAATTCCAGAACGCAGGTACGGACGTATATCTCAGAACTACAACGATGAATTAACTATAGAAATACAAACCCACAAAATGTTTGAAATCACAATCGCAGAAGATCTGAACAGTCTCAAGATAAAATCATACTATTACATATATCGAGATTCTGTCGAGCCAGGCAATGATGTACCTCTTTATTCAGGCTTAGACTACAACTGGATCGATATCCATGCAACTAACCTATTAGATCTACTAATACATATAATAAAGACAAAGTCCCAAGCCGATGAATTCGCAATACTATGAGGAATTCGATGAGCCAGACAAACACAGAAATGCTTTTGTCTCTTCGTGACCACCTGAGACAAAAGCTACAAGGTTATGAACAAATGATGGTAGAGTTATACGTGTATCCACACCAATCTCATATATTGGTAGTGTATGTTATACGCGTACCCGAACCACTGACAAGAGCCCACACCATCCAACTACAGCCAGACACAGACATAGTTAATATCGAAACTATTGATTATGAAGCTTACGGCAAAAACGGCAACAAGATAGACAGCCACAACATCAGTATCTGTCGACCGGACTTCTTGGAACAAATCGAACGAGTAGCCACAAACATGCAAGGCCAAGCCACACCAACATTACTCGCCATATCAAAGCACTTAGAAGAACTATTGCGAGATCGTCTGTCACCAGCACACCATCGAGAGTTATACCAAAAAATCTATAAAATAGACATTTATACATATGCTACGTCACAAGAACGAATTAAAGTTGCTATAGAGGTTTTCGCAACAGCACCAACTACTATGCCATATCATGCTGGAACCTGCTACCTCCAAATAAAAGACGGGAAGGTAGGCCTAAATATATGCGTAAGCCAAACCGCCCAACGCCAGTTAATCGCCGGGACCAGCATGCTTAGAGGCGAACAGTTTTACGACATAGATGAATATGTTATAGACCTGAATCGGCCAAACGCACTAGAGCAAATAACACAACATATAGTAACAAACGTAACAACAGGCATCACCGTCTGGTTAAGTGAATGCGAGTACGTAAAAGCCAAGACCAACCAAGTATGATACAACTCATAAAAGCATTGCATAACCACCTCCGAAAAACTTATCACGACCAAGTCGTACTATACGAGTATGGCGAAGGACCAAACCAAAAGCAAGGGCTAATAGTCAACATTTATGAAAAAGACGGCATCAAGGAGGAACTAACACACTGTGTTATCATAGTGGACCCAGACGATTCCAACCAGTTAAGAGTCACTAAAATTAGACAATCCATCGTACAAACAGTACGAGATGGTCGACACTTTGACTCGCTCAACCATCTCCTCGACCTGGCAGACAATAAACTTATCCACTTCATGGCCTTTAACTATGTGCCACTCGTCGATTACAGCACCAAGAGGTGCTACCAAAATATAGACCTACATGCACCGAACTTCTTAGATATAGTAGACAGCATAATCAAAAGCAAATGAAAGAACTCGTTCAAGCTATAAAAGAACACCTAGAACAAACATTCCGAGATCCAGATATAAATATTATAGATACTATTCACCACCAACCAAAGACACGGCGATTCGGACATTACGCGACAATCAGATACACCTTAGAAGGGTTATGGCCCATAAATAATCAGTCTAATGCGACACAGTCACAAAAGCAATATGTCAATACCGTTCTAAGTTTCGCTCAAAGCGAATTAATTATAGCAGCGTTCAACCACATAATTAGTGGCACGCTTGGAGACTTTTCGATACACCCACGTATCAAATTAGCATATCACGAGCCGGGTCTACTAGATAGAATAACCACAATCGCATTAGAACATAAACACTTAATCCAAAACCCAACAATATACAAGCAACTATTGGATTGCTGGTCATGTAGAGGCCCATATCACCCTCATGCGATAGACCACTTAGAAGAAATAAGCAAGTCAATTTGGTCACACCACCAACACAATTAGCTGTCAATTCAACAAGGCTCTGTAGCTGCCACACAAACGTATAGACTACCCACGTGCGGGACCACATGTTTAACGGCCTAACAAATGAAGCACAAGACATAATTCAAAACGGGAACCGAGCAAATGAATCTAGACGAAACAGCCAAAAGAAAAGTAGACGCATTGATCCACATACTAGAGGGCGAAGTCATGCTCCTAAGGGACACTGTTCACGAATCAATGCACTGGAACGACGCTAGGGCAGCACAAGTAGCGATATCCAAAATCCAATCAAGTGCAAACAAGATCCTCCTTGCCCTAGGGATAGAGAAGACATAAACGAACATCCACTAAAAACCATGGCCCACACCTAAACATAGGCATAGGATAAATCACGATAATGAAAGACAAACTCATAAAACTGATCGAAAGCACTCACGGCCCCATGGAATGGGGAGGATCAATGGGCTGGGGAGACGGCATAATCACCTGCTCAGTTAAAAAAGATGACATGATAATCAAGGGAGTGAGTGGCGGTGATTGCACATCGCTTGAAGCCCTAATCGATCTAGCTAGCAAATTGAATATTAAACTCGGAACATAAAGAGCTAACAACATCGTCCCTGGGGATACAGTTATGATAGCGAATGAGGCTATAGAAATCAACAAAAAGGCTACAGAAGGAAACTACGATTGCAAAGTAGCGATATTCGAGCTAATCGACGAATCGGGCGTAGACTACGCGTTTTTAAGCGGGTTTGGATATAAAGAGTCTTGGAAAGGCAAGGTCTGCTCAGGGCATCGCAATGATAATGGCACAATCACGTGGCAGCAGCCATGCGGCTGCGGTACCTACACGGCTGATGAATCTCACTTCAAAGAAATAAAGGCTTAAGATATATGGCAACGATACTACTAGGACAACGAAGCCAAACAACCAATGAACGACCTCACCCAAGCAATCAAGCAACACCTAACCGAAATATTCGAACAAAGCCGGGCACAATATAGAAGCATGTTTGTTTCTGAAGTGCAATGCAGGCATACCATCTTCTACGATATAGAGCTAATCGACTATGATGACGATACAAGGAAGAATGGCTATCGAAATATCGGTTCAAATTACGCGACCCTATCATACCGACTCAGCTGCACAATACCAGGCCTACACATACAAACAAGAATAGACTTCCTGAGGCAAAATGAAATAATATACGAAACCCACTACATCAAAATCAAAAACAGCCACAACAAAGAAACAAGCACAAGCTCACCTAAGATCAAAATATCAATACTCCAACCAGACTTCCTAGACAGAATCACCACAATCGCCCAAGAACACATCAAAATAATAAACAACCCCAAACTAATGGATACTAAAATGAAAAGGGCCAACATGTTTGTCTGGTAGGGATTTTATCAACAGGCACAGATTATAAACTAGTTGTCAATTCTCCATTATCCTCTCAAGACCATGCTATACATCAAAACAATCAAAATTAGCCAAAACCACAGATGCCTCAAGCAAGGCCTAGCCATAGAAGCCAAACAACTAACACTCCTCGTCGGAGATCAAGGATCAGGCAAATCAACAATCCTACAAGGCTTGGCCCAACTAGGTCAATCTAAAGAATCATTCATAACCATAGAGTTGACACCAGAAGGCGAAAAAGGTGTAAACTCATACTATTTCGATTCCGAAAAGCACAATCCTCGCATTAAAGACCCACATCTTTACGCCACAGCAGGCGGAAAGAACGAAGGAATCGGCTTCGCATCTGCACTAAAAAGCCGATTCCAGTCTCACGGTGAAGTAATAAAAGAATTCACTGTCAATCCCATCAAAAAGGCACAAAACTGCATCGTTAATATCGACGAGCCAGAATCAGGCCTCTCAATAAGAAATCAATATAAACTAGTCAGTGCGATCCAAGCAGCTATACATAACAAAACTCAATTCTTCATAGCCACCCACTGCCTACCACTGATTCAATCTGTAGACCAAGTCTACTCCATGGAACATCTACGATGGATGGATGCAAAAGAGTTCATACAAACCCAAATGTAGAGACTCATAGCCTACCTAAGCATGAACCAAACCATAAGTGCAATCCTCGACTACCTTAAAACAAACCTAGGCAACCCCATAGCAGGCTCAACCGTACAATGGTACCCATCAGGCATACAAATCACCAAACCATCAATTAAATTATATATCGATATAATCATAACCGCCGACACAAAAGCCAACATAATAATTGAAGGAATTCGCTATAAAGTAGTCACCAGGGATAGTAATAGCGAAGTTGTGCAGCCCATAACAAAACGATTCATAATATACGCACACCAGCCAAACCTCCTAGAACAAATACTAACAGCAATCAACCAAATAACACAACTCACCGACTAACCAGGCAGCACAAAGTCTCCGCCCTATAATGACAATGCTAGAAACACTCGAAGCAATAAAAACCCACCTCAACAACGACCCCACCTTACAAACAAACCAAATATATGTCATCGGTCCCGACAGATCAATCGGGTGGGGTAAAACGTGGGGTAAAACAGGAAGATCAGCTAATTCCCACCAAGCCAAAAGACTCCTAGCTTACCACCACTACAAGGCCAAGAGCCGAACAAGCTACGTAGCACAAATCAGCATCAAACAAGACACAATCCACATAATAAAAAGCACCCTAGACCTATTAGACCCACATCCAAGCATAGAGATCGACCTGAACGACCCCAACTTCATCCGACAAATAGTACAAAATCTCTACCAAATCGCCCAAAAATCCCACTCTTTCGAGCTAATTCCACACTCCCCAGGAGAATTATCATAACAAGCAAGCTCGAAACACTCCAAGCAATCCAAGACCACCTAAATCAACACCCAATAATCAAAAAACACAAACTGCCAACCCTCATCAGACCTATATATACCATATCTAGAAATATAGACTCGTATTACATAGATATATACTACACATACCCGTACCAACAAGCACTATTACGAGATAGCAAAATAACAGTATTAAAGATAAAAATCAACGAACAACAAACACAACTAGTGATAGACTATCCCACCCAACCAAGCATCAACTACCTAGACCTACAAAATCCCAACCTCCTCGTACAACTAAACAACATCGTAGAAAACAAAATAATGCACTTCACCGAACGCATACATCCATTCATCACCATGCACAAACACGCATCCAGCCTAAACAAATAACATGCTCGAAACACTCCAAGCAATAAGAGCCCACCTAAACGCCGAACCCGACCTCATAAAACACCAAATCTATCTAATTGTATCACCGCTGCATGTACCATCCACACTCATAGCCTACCACCATATTAAAGACAAAGGACAAATAATAGGTACGTGCTTCATAGCACATATCACCATCAAAGAACACACAATAGGCATAACAAATGACCGCCACAACAACAGCATCGACCTTAGCGACCCCAACTTCATCCAGAAAATAGTATACAACATCTGCCAACTAATAGTGCCACCAGCCGACAGAATCTTCAAAGTCGTCATACAAGACAGATAGCATGCACGAAACGCTCCAAGCAATAAAAACCCACCTCAACGCCGACCCCGAACTCACAAAACGCCAAATCTATCTAGTCGATTCGTCAACTAAAAACCAAGTCATAGCCTACTATAACATAAACAACAAAAGACAAATAAAAGTAGCAGAACTCACCATCCAAGAACAACATCCACCACTACAGTATTAACCTACACGACCCCAACTGCCTAAAACAAATAACACAGCACCTCAGCTACCTAACAGGCATCATCCAGAGTTTCATGAAAGCCCTTCAAGCATGACTACCGTGGATATAGCCGAAATGGTCGCCGATTGGGCTGCTGTGGCAGGCAAGTTGGCTCCGTAACTAATAACATGCTCGAAATACTCCAAGTAATCAAAGCCCACCTAGATAAAGAAGTACCCACCTATCACTACGAAATAAGACACCTCAAAAACAGTCCCGGACGCGATCTACCAATAATAATCATCCAACACAAACAAACACCCGGAACAAAGCGAAACTCCCCTATCCACGAACCAACAGTCGCTTTCCGAGGATCAGACATCGCCCAAATCAGCATAACAAACCAACAAGAAATCTGCCTATACTCACAAACAGACAGATTCTCTCCCGGTAACAACTCCCGCACACTAACACTCTTGTGCAATAACTACGAAGTGAAATACGCAACCTGGGGCACAGAAGAACATGGATACAGCACAACAATCACAATAGACCTAGAAAACCCAAACAGCCTCAATATGCTAACCCAAATAATCAAAGACGCAACCACACCAAGTCCCCAATAAATCAACAAGCAAGTACGTCAAAAAAGGAATAGAAATGACTAAACAATACTACATCGAAATAATCCAAGAAGAAATAAGCGGCCATATAACCCGCAGCGAGGTAAGAAAAGCCACAACAGAAGAAATCGAAGAGGCCAAGTCAAGCTATCTAGCAGGAAAATGTAAGCACAAACTCGTACAAGACACCACTTCTCACTTATTTGACGTTAGATCTTGTGCATTATGCGGTGCAGGCTTGGGTGCGATATAACTTCCCAGCAATAAACAAAACCAATCAATAAACAAAAATGAACGATCTAATCCAAGCAATATACGAATACATAAACCAAATACTCACCAACCAAACAAAAGACAACCCACACATCAAACAAACAATCATAACCGCAGGCCGCCCCCAACCAAGCTACATCCACTACGTCCTAACCAACCAAACACAAAAAATAAATACCCGCATAAGATTCCCAACAAACGAAATAAGCATAAACACCTGCTACGAACAAAAAGACCTAACCTGGCAAGGAGAACACAAAGAAGGCCATCAAACATCAAAAACAATCCCAGACATAACACTCACACTAAACGAACCAAACACACTAAACCAAATAGCAACAATCACCAAAGAAAACATCGAAATAATACAAAACCCAACAACACTCCTAGCAATAATCCTAGGCCCCCACATAGTAGGCAAACAACACTACGAAAAACAAATAAGCCACCTCACAGAAACAAGCAAAGCACTAAAACAAGAACCATACGCAACCGAAAATCGTGCGATTTCAACCGACCCTGCGACTCTCCTAAAACTAAATCCCCAGGCCCCAAGTCGCTAAAAACCAACATGAACGATCTGCTCCAAGCAATAAAAAACCACATCGAACAAACACTAACCAACCAATTAAAGCACATAAACTATACAATCAAAGCAATAAGCACCTCAAAACCAAGATATATCCATTACCGCATAAATAACGACAAGCAAAACATCTCCTGCTTCCTCTGGATATACAAAGACTTATCAATCCAAATAGAAACCATCTGCGGAGAAAAAGACCTAACACTAGAAGGCAAAGAACAAGAAGACTATATACGAGGCTATAAACTAAGCTATGAAATAACCAAAACAATCCCAAAAATAACACTCACACTAAACGAACCCCACTCACTAGACACAATAACTGCAATCACCAAAGAAAACACCGAAATAATACAAAACCCAATAACACTCCGAGCAATAATCCTAGGACCAGAAAAAACAACCACAGAACAATACGAAGAACAATACGAACAAATAAGCCACCTAAAAGAAACAAGCAAAGCACTAAAACGGCAACCACATATAATAAACCGGTATAGTAAACACAAAACGCTACTTAGCTCAGCGGACAAAGTAAACTTATGCCGTGCAAATAAATAGAATTATAAATAATTAGAAACATTTCTTTGAAAACGGGCCTAGAAAGAAAGCTAAAACAGGGCCTAAAAGAAGCTACGGAAGTAATGAAGTAGGGCCGCCGAGCCCTTTGAGCCCGGCTCCCTTAATTCCGGGCCTCACGTGACGAGAGTTCAACCGGACGCAAAGGAAGGCCCTTCCTGAGCCTGTCTTGGGCGTTATCTGACTTTTCTTTGACATTTTTATTTCCAGGGAGGAAATGTGCCTATTGGTCAGTTGACCTAAGGGTTGCCCGGTGGCGTGCTTATCGCTTATTGGCTGCCCGGTCGGGTTGTTGCTTTGGTGCGTTCGTGTAGTTGTTGTGCTTGTTGGTCTACTTGGTTCATTCTTTGTACTACGTCTTGTAGGCTTTTGGCTTCTTGTTCGACCAGGTTTGGGTATTTTGTTGTTTTATACTGTTTTTGCCAGGCCCAGTTGTTTGTTGTTTTTCTTAGTTGTTCCCATATGGTTTTCATTGGTCTAACAGGTTTTCTATTATGATTGTTGGTATAATGTAGTCTATGATGTTGGGTGTTTGGCTTGGCTTGCCTTGGTTGTTGCTAGTTTTTTGTTGGTCTTTTTTCTTTGGTGGGGGTACTGATGTGGGTGCGTTTCTGGTGGTTTGTTTTGGGGTTGGTGGTGTTCCGTTGGTTCCCATGTTTTTCTCTCTGCTTCTGGTTATTCGTTCCACCACCATCGTTTTGTTAGTGTGAGGGTGGCTTCTATGATTGTTTGTGCGCAGTAGATGAGGGCTAGTATGATTATGATTGCTATTGGTATGATGATCGGTAGCATGAAACTGATTAGGGCTACCCATGCTCCGGCTGTTGTGTCTGGCTTCATTCCAAGGCCTTTTTGATCAAACGTAATTATTATAAATTACGTTTGATTCGAATTTGTTTTGCTTGTATGTGTATTCTTTGGTGATTATGAGGCTTGGTTTCCAGGGAGGAAATCGCGTGCTATGTGGTGATTGTTTTTCTTGTTTCTCCGGCTAATTTCCTTTTTTCTCCGGCTAGTTGTTGTTCTTGGGTTGGGATGATTGCTTTGAGGTCTTGCTGGACTTCGTAGTTGACGCATTCTACGGTTTGGCCGGGTTTGATTACTGTTGCGTAGTCTTTGATTGTATCTCCGTTTGTTGCGATTAGGTGTTGCTTGGTGATTGGGGTTAGTGTTGTGTAGGGTATGAATGTTATTGGGTCGAGGATTGTTGCATGGTCTTGGTAGTCTTTTGAGTAGATTCTCCAGGTTTCTTGGTTTATTTGTATTTCTTTTTCGAATTTGTATTCTTTGCTTTTTTCTTGGATGGTCATGGGTTGTTCCTTATTCTTTGTTGATTCGATTGGTTGACGCGGGATTGGTGTCGTCGCCATGGTCGTTACCAGTAAACTATTTTGTTTCCAGGTTGGCCATTTATCTACCGTCTTTTTTGCGGTTTGTAACGCTTCTTGGAATTTCTTGTCCATCTTCTGTTGTTTATTTGTGTGTATTCTTTGGTTTGTTGTTTGTTGCCATAGGTATGTAGTGGCTGTATCTTAGTGATTTTTTACTTAGGATATTCGGTGGTTATTATGGGTAAGGTTTGGGTTGAGTGTGATGTTCTTGAAGAGGGTGAACATAATTATCTTGTGGCTTTTTCAGGTGCTGCTGTACCGAGTGGTCTGAATTTGCAGAGGGCTACGCAGCAGGATCGTGGTTGTTTTTGGGCTCCTAAGTCTTCTTGCCGTCAAGATGCTATTGAGAAGATCGATAAGGGGCCTGTGTACAAGGTTGGTGATTTTGTCAAGGTGGTTGGGTCTCATGTTTGTTTTGGCATGATCCGCAAGGTTACTGAAGTTTTAAACGATGGTCATGGCCGATTCTACTACATGATTGAAGACTTTGAGCTTTCTATTCGCGAAGATTCCCTTGTGCCTGCTGCTGATGATCCTCGTTTTGTGTTAGACAACCTCAATAGGAATATGAGGGAGGCGCGGCAACGGGGTGCAGTTGCTTCGTTTCAGGTTGGTAAGGTTTTAGATGTTGGGGATTTGTTGGTTTCTCGTGATGGGCCTCATACTTTCGTTGTTCGGGATGAGAGCCAAGGTCTTTTTCTTGTGCATTTTTTGGCGAATGGTAGCTTTACTGGTTCGCCTTTTGCGATTCAGAATACGGGTTTGGTTCAGCTCTTGGCTGTTCCGACCAATCTTCAGATTATCAGCATGCTTAAGGCCGGTGAGTGTTCTTTGAGGGAGGCTTTATGCTTGCCTGGTCATGATTACTTGAGGTCCATGCTCGATAGTGATCGGAGTCCACCTGGACTTAGGGCGAGCAGGACTACTTTTGGGTTGATTAGTGTGTTGCCGACTATTGTTATGCAGTCTGGCAAGAGAGTTATCTCTCAGTATACGGTTGTTGATTGTTCGTTTAGTACTTTGGATAAGTTGATTGAGCTTGTTCCTGCCGCTTGTTTTCCGCTCGATGGTGTTAGCTTGTCTGACTATTCGAAGTCCGATTGTCTGGGAACGCCAGGTAGTGATAATATATCGACCGAATCGCAGAAACTGTTTGAACCAGCCGACATAATGCCCCGATCAGAACACGAGCCTTCGAAAGACTCTTTACCACAGGAACAGACTCCTGACGGCGATGATGAGCTTGCTATCTCAAGACTTCATTGTAGGCTAGCTGGTCTTGAAGCAAGGATTGATAGTTTGTCTAAGAGGATAGAACTTTTAGAGGCTTCTTCTAAGCGTAGTGCCTTTGAATCTAGTGTCAATAATACTCCTGTTGACTTGGTACGCCAATGCATCGCTAAGGGTTGTTCTTTGCAGACGATTTCAGATACCCTTTATTCTGTTTTGGGCGACTCTCGCACGCAGGACGAGGTTAGTATGGGTGTTGCTCATCCTTTCCTTGCTTCGAATCTTAAGTTGTTCTTTTCGCCTGTTAGCGTTAAGGATTTTGGTAAGCAGTGCTTGTTTTTCGTTGAGCCCGGCCCTGATAAGGATGCTATTCCTGTGATTGGTGTTATCAAAGGGGTTGAGAATGTTATAGACATCAAGGATGGTAATTCTTTTTGTGGGACAGCTTCTAATATTAGTTATATGTCACTGAATGGTTCGTTGCCTCAGTTTATTGGTTGCTGTCGCGTTGATAAAGATAGTCCTCCGCGTGATTTGTGTAGTCTTACGTCTCTAGGCCCGGTGCCGATGGTTCTGAATACGAGTTTAGCTCAGTTTATGGTTGAGTAAGGTCGCTGGTTCTTTTTGGAGTTATTATGAAGCCTGTTTACAAGATTTCTAGTGTTAGTATTGGTTCTGAGTCTTTGGATAATGTTGCTCTTTTCCATGCTTTTTTGCCTTACACGGATGGTTTGGTGTTTGTGGTTGATGCTGGGTCTGAGTTGTTTCGGAATTTGCAGGATTTCAATAAGCTTAGGCCTTGGATTCTTGATAGTGGTCTTTTGGATATGGCTCAGGCTGCTTTCTTTTTGAAGCGGTGTTTGGCTTGTGTTGATATTAGTTTGCTTTCGTCTGAGGCGGCTGCTGATGCTCGTGCTAATGAGGCGGCTGCTAATGATTTTGTTGTGGATTTTATTAAGCATAAGTGTGTTACGGAGTTTTCTTTGAATCATAACAAGGGGGATTTTTCTGCTATTCTTTGAGTTCGCTTTATTTGCCATATTAGGTTGAGGCTTTTTAGCGGGGGCCACAGCTCGGTATGAACGAGGGCTCCTTCGCAGGTCGTAGGGGATGCTTCGGACCGTACTTGATTGCGACGACGGTGATCAAGTTAGATGTCCTCTTGATGGACGTGTTCGAAAGTAGGTGCGACCGCAGGCATGCGGTTTAATCCTTCTGGCCCCCGCTAAAGGGTCTCATAACACTATAATAATTTCCAGGGAGGAAATCGCGTGCTACGTATGATGTATAGGCTTTGTTTGGTTCCGTTTGTTTGGCCCTATTATGTTCTTCGGAACCTTGTTTACTACAGGTTTGAGCATGGTGTGAGTCCTGCTTTGTTTGATGAGATGCAGGCTGAGGCCGATAGGATACAGGCTCAGGGTGGTGATGAGCGAGATAATGCGTACTTCAAGCTTGTTTTGACGAAGTGTGTATTGTCTAGGGTTGGGCTTCGTGTTGTTGATGTGGCAGAGGACGTGGTTCCTTGGTACATTCCTCTTTCAGAGATTCAGCGTGATTATCGTCAGATGGTTGAGGTATATGGTTATAAGGTCGGCCTTTAGCAAATCTATTGTTAAGGAGACTATTATGCCACGTAAAGCAAGACGACCAGACGTTGAATTGACTACTCAGCAGGGGAATCCTGCTAATGCCATTAAGAGTGTTTATCCGCAGTTGATGGCTATTGATGATACTAATGAACTTGTGCAGTTTGCGTTACAAACTGTGGAGCCTTTGGTCGGTCATGGGATGAGCCCGGCAAATTATGCTAAGTTTGTGAAGAATCTTGAAGCGTCGTCTAAGAAGGGTGTGACGGATGTCAAGTTCTTTTTGACGAATTTTCTTCTTGCGGCAGATAATCAGTCAGTTATCAATCCGGGTGGTCCTAGGGTTTTTAAGAACTCGATTGAGGCGATTGCGGCTTGCATTGCTGAGGATTTGTCTGATCCGTATTTGAATCAGGTTGAGGTTCTTACGCCTCGTCAGCAGGAATTGAAGTTTCTTATTGAGTCTCATACTGATTTTATTGTTGTGTTTTCGTAATATAGGCTCGTAACGTATTTCCAGGGAGGAAATCGCGTGTGGGCCTGTGTGGTGGGTTAATATTTTGAGTTCTGAGTTTGATAATGTATGTGCTGAACGTGATAGCTTAGTTGCGTTAGCGGGCTTTATCTTGTCCGAGAGGCCTGGTTTTCGCATTTCTATTCAGAGTCAGTTGTTTGCGTGGAAAACTTTTAATTATAGTTGCATTGTTGTTAAGGCTTGCTGGTTAACTCTTCAGACAATTCCTATCAGTTGTCCGATGTGCAATCCTGAGGAGCAACAGGTTGTACCGTATGGGGAATCCGGCCTCGATAGATGGCTTTCGTTTGTTTCTACACACTTTGGTTTAGTAGCCAGCTACGGTCCGGGTGATCGTCGTACAGAGAAGAAGATGGTGTACGTCGAGCTAGCGAGTATAAATTTGTCTTCTGCTATAGCTAAGTTTATTAGTCAAAATGGCCACCGTTATACGATTAAGAAATGGTGTCCTGAAGATCCTGATTCTTTGAATTGGCTGCTTGGTAGATTGGATGCGTGTCTTGATAGCATCCGAAGGATCGGTATTTGTAAAGAATTTGAGTTTTTGAAGGACTCGACCCCTAATCCTGCTTCACTGCTGTGATAGCAGGTTTGGTGGTATTATATGGCGGAGACCTGGTCTCTATGAATTACTATTCAGCTTGATCTTGTAGTTCTGGTTGCGTATTATGGATAGTGCGTCGGCGGATAGCTTTGGTTCATACTGGTCTTGCTTGGCTGCGTTGTATAGCCATTGCATGACGTAGATGTTTACTCCGCAAAGCCTTTCATACCTAGCTATGAGTTCATGGGATGGCGTGGCTTGGCCGTTTTCGATGTTGCTGATGTAAACGGTGGTTATCCCTAGCAGTTCAGCTAGTTTTGCCTGGGTTAGGCCTAGTGTGTGCCTAACTGATTTTGCTGCTTGTCCTATGTCTTTCATTGGAGTCCTCTTGCTTTCAGGGTTAGTTGGAATTCTTGTTTGAACCATTGGGCGTAGATGTTTGTTGCGGTGTTTGCGTTGATTATTGGGACTTCGCAAATTTCGATGATTTTTCTGGGGTTGAGCATTTTATTGATGTCGGTCGAGGTTTTCATGTCTTTTTTCTCATAGAAACAGATTTTGACCTTTGTTTGGCTTTGTAGATTTTTGTATAGGTCATTGTAGTGTTGTGTGATTGATTTGCTGGTGAATGTAATTGGTTTGGTGATTACGGTGAAGTTGTCGCCTAGTGGCTGGGTGCGTGCGTGGAGTGCTTTGATGTTGTATCGCACTTTTGATTTGTCCATGTCTGCCATGATGCAGATTTGGTAGAAGTTTTTGCCGTCGTCGCCGTAGATGAGTTTGAACCAGTCTTCGGGTTTGTTGTCGCTCCATTCTGTCATGTGGTTGGCCAGTTCTTTGGCATTGTCCATCACGAGGATGGGGGATGCTTGTTCGTTTTCTATGGCCCAGATGGTTGCAGCTACGTTTGGTGATTTTGCCTTGGCTACGATTTCCATGGCCTTTGCGGGGTTTTTGTAGGCTTTCTTGTAGTCGAAGAGTGGGACGTAGCTGAAGAGGACCTGTGGTTGTTTGGGTGCGAGGCTTACCATGTTTTTGCTCCTGTTGGGGGATGGGAATTGTGTATTTTTATTTGGCAGTTTTGGGGGTTGTATGAATTAGAATCTGTGTCGTCCGGTTTTTACTCTGGATTTGACCATCCATGAGGTGTTGTTGTCGGATTTGTAGCCCATTTCGAGTGTGCCGTTTGGGTCTTTGTAGACGATTCCTTCGAGCAGTGGCGTTGGGTATGGTTGGTTTACTGTTTCTACTAGGTCCCAGAGTTGTTGGCTTTGGTCTGGTTGGTAGTATTCAGCTAGGAATACGTTGTCGGTGTAGGCGTAGCCGAGTTGGTGTTCTTTGAAGTACCATGGTTTGGTTCTTGCTTGTAGTTGTTGGTATCGGTGGAGGTATGTGGTGCCGAGGAGGTGTTGGTCGTCTTTTACTAGGATGTCCCAGATGACGATTGTGTCTTTGATGGCTTTGTGTTTTTGGTCTAATAGACCGCCGTCGAGCATGTGGTATTTGCCGTGTTGGAGTCCTATTTGCTTGGCTGTTTCGCTGATTTGGTCGATTAGCCAGCTTGGGACTGTGTAGGCTCTGAATCTTTCTGCGTGCCTGTTCCACAATTCGATTGTTTGGTCTGGGTGGATTTTGATGATGGTGCGTGAGTCGTTGTATTTGAGTTGTGGTCTGTATCCTAGGCCGACGAAGAGGTCTGCTTGGTCTTTTGGTATGCAGTTTTTGGGCCTGGGTGGGTAGATGTATTTGCTTGGTTGGACTTTGGTGATCATTGTTGTCTCCTTTGGTGTAAGAAATTGTCTTCTTTTTTGTGGCGGGTGGGGGTATTTTTGTGAATGGTTTTTATACCCCTCTTTGGTGGGGTTTTAGCGGTTTGCCTTGGTCGATATTCACGGTTGGTTGGTTGCTGTCATAACCTATTATCAGATTGCTCAGCGATGGTCGCTGGGCTGGTGCTGGGCGGTGGTCGCCTGGCTTGTAATATCGGTTGGTTGTTTTTGATGAGGGTATAATACGATGGCTAGTGCAACGAAAGAAGTCAAGAAGGCGAAGGCTCCTAAGGCTCCTAAGGCTCCAAAGCCTGTGGTTGACATTTCGAAGTTCCCGGTGGCTGCGAAGGCCAATCCGAAGGCGAATTACACGATTGAGGGCATGGACGGCGAGTTCCGTTACTGCTTCGACAAGTACGACCTGTCGAAGGACCCACCAGCTTCTGCAAATGGGAAGCTCCGGGTTTACGCTCGGCAGGGTTCCAAGAACTCGGCTGCTCTTTTTGAGCAGATCTAGTTTTGGTTGATCGATCTTAGGGTCAAGCAGGTAGCCACTCCTGCTTGGCTCTTTTCCTAAAGAGGGGCCGGGATTCAGCGACTTTAAGCGGGATCGCTGAGCGAGTTTGTGTGGCTCGCCCGGCCCCTTTCTTTCCTTATTTGCTGTGGAGTTGATAAGTATGAGGCGTGCCTACCTTTTTCCGTCTGATGGCAGTGGTGGTACTCGCGGTGGTGTTGCTGACGCTGATGGTGAATCATTTGAACTAGAAGTAGGTAACCGCCAAGCTGCTTCTACTCAGATGCTTGCTTTGTGTGCTCACTATGACGAGATTATGGAGTATCTTAAGCTTACCGACAGCCATGTGGGGAGAATTATTTGCTCTTCTATCGAAGCTGAGGAGCGAAGACTGTTAGCCGAGTATAATGCCGAGTTAGGCCCGCCAACAGTGCAATCAGAATCGCAATTGACGCTTGGCGGTCTGATCGATCGATTGTCGCAGCTAGATCCTTCGATGGAGATGTGCGGAATTCGTATGCCTCACAGCTATCGAGGGTATTATAAAGATCTGGCCTTTGAATTGTGCGACAGCAAGCGGTCGAATTCACGCCAAAAAGTCGCCGACATCCTTAACACAGCAAAAAGCTGTGTTGGCAAGGACTTTGTGGGTTACAAAGGCGGTGATTATCGTATGACGCGTGATACGCTAGTATGGATTGCCGATCACGGTAATCTTGGCGAGAAGATCATATCGATTGGTGACGATGGATTGATTGCTACGGCGAAAGATGAGTCGTCGTCACTGGGTCTGTTGTAGGTTTACACTTGATTCACTTGTGCCTGGGTTTACGAAGGGTTTCGAAGGCTAAGTTATCTTGGCCACTTACTTCGTAGACTTGCTCAGGTATTTAGTGGCGGATCGGAAGCGTAATAGAAGATAGAAGTTCGCTCACGATGATACAAGTTTACTGGGGCACGTACGCCGGTAAACTAGTGTTGTGGGAGAGCTTCATAACGCACACGTTGAAGATGGAGTGAAATTGCTGCGAGAGTAGCTCCCGCGTGGTCTTAGCAGGGCGCAGACCTTATAGAGTGGGTAAAATCCACCCGATCCGTTTTTACTTTTTCGGAGTTTGAGGATGAAGGTTAAGAAGTTTGGTGACTTGGTCACGCTGTACACTGAAGATGAAGATCCTGCTATGGGTAGGGTTGGTAGTGCTAGTATTGGCTGGTCCAGTATTTTGCCGACTAGTGATACTAAGTTAGTTCGACAGCTTGCTGCGGATTTGCTTAAGGCGGCTGCGGAGGCAGAGGAGTTTCAATCTATTGCGGCTGAAGTTGCTGCGGCAGATCGTATGGATGAGAACGATGAGGAATGCTTAACAAACAAATTGCCTAAGGCGGTTGCGGAGGCAGAGATTGCGGCTGCAGCAGATCGTATGGATGGCGAAGATGGTTCGCCAGTTATTAAACGTCATGGAAGGAGTAATACACAAGCTCGAACGACAGTTCCCCGGAAGCGTTAATGCCTAAAGCGACAAGACTTCTTGAAATTCCTAGTATTCCAGCTCGGCCTCACGCTAATGTGATGGATACTCTCTCTAAGCTTTATGTTATTGAGGGTGTGCCTGGTATCTTTTTCTTTTTGAATGTTGTAGGTCCTAATTATCCGGATCTTCCTGGTGAGGTTGTTGCTGAGGTTTTCCTTTGGAGTAAGGATGAGCAAAGGAAGGTTTGGAAGCGTGGTTTGTTTAAGCATGATCTTGCTATGGAGCACGTTATGCGTGTGGCTATGAACGGTTCTTATGTTGCTCCTGATAGTGATATTCAGCCAGAGTAGTCTCTTTGTCATATATTATAGCTAATCTGGTCAGTTCTACACAGGACTTGGGGCGAGGCATATTATGACGAAGTTTTCCGATAAGGTACGTGAACGAGTTAGATCCAGCGGTTTGGCGAGCATGAGGGTCGCCAAAATGGCTTCTATCGAGACAAGCCATTTTACCAGGTTTATGAATGGTCAGAAAGGCCTTTCTTTGAACGCTTTGGATAGGTTGATTGCTGTCTTGGATGACATTCAGATTGGTTTTATTCCGGAAGACGAGGAGTATGATTGTGATTGTCCCGGTTGCAAAGTAATACGTAGTGAGGACTAGGGCGATGGGCACGAAGAGTAATCCACATTGGAGGCGAGGGCGGAGGCCTATATGCTAGGGAAGCTAAGTTCTGCTTTATGCTGGTGTAGCAGTTTCGTCAATGTGCGTATCGAGCGATTTGATCGTTTCATTTTTGGTGATTCTATACCTGAAGAGGACTTTTTTGTGCCTGTGAAGCATGAGAGCATCCATCCTCTACCCTGGCGTGTCGTCTTTAAGCCTAGGAGTTCGCAGTGGCACCAGAGGAGTTGTCCTGTTGTTGTTGATGCTAATGATGCTACGGTCTTGGTACCTCAACAGCATGTGAATCATCCTGGTTTGAGGGATTTTTTAGCTGAGTCTATCTGTTTTGCGATCGTTGATAATGTTAACAAAACTGGTTGTTGGCATTTTGATCGTTACACTTTTGATTAGGGGTTCGTTATGTCTTTGCTCGATTTATTGTCCGATAGTTCTGTCACCAAAAATGTACGTGAGTTCATGAGCTGGCCTACACATACGCAGAATTTGTGTATCGCTATTCAGAAGGTGGTTGGCTCTCCTGCTGGTAGCAAGAGTCCGATGCGGGTTGTAAAGCCTAGGAAGGTTCGCCAGCAGAAGGAGCGAAAGAATGCCACCGGTATTCTCTCGGCCCTGGCTGACGCGACCATAAAACCTGCGAGGAAGGCTCGCCAGCAGAAGGGGCGAAAGAATTATTCTTCCTCTGACAGGGCTTTGATGGCTTCCCTTTTCCGTGGTATCACCGACAATGGATCGGTTGTCTATGAGCATGATGGTAAGCATCAAGGGCATGGACCTGTCAGGCTTTATACGAAGGTCGCTGTTTTCCGTCGTTTGGCGGATCGTTTTGGTGTTTCTCGGAATGCTGTTTCTTCTCAGTACTTTTTGTGGCTGAAGAACCGGGATAAGTATGCTCTTTCGCTACGCAACGAAGAGATCCGGCCTGTAAGTGAGATTATCGATCTCGGCCATGCAAAAGCCAAAGCAAAAGCGGCTAAGGCCAAGAAGGCAGTGAAGACTGCGAAGGCGGCTAAGGCCAAGAAGGCTGTGAAGGCCAAGAAAGCTGTGAAGACCAAGGAACCATTTTCTGTATCGCGTAGCACGTGGTCGCCATCACAACCTCTTGTGGTTCATTCCTGAAAAGATTTAATGCGTTTCTTTTTTCTGATCCTATTAGATTATATCTAGTAGGATATCGGATTGAAGTCTTGACCTGATATTCTTGGCTTAGAGGTTGTCGCCACAGGGTATTATGCGAGAGGCGATGTGCCAAGCTCGACTGCGGCAGCTATGCGAAGAGAGGTTTGTGCTATGAGTTTGTTCAAGAAAGCGACGGCGGTTAAGAAGGCTGAACCAGCGAAGAAGGCCAAGGGTATTGCTTGGCTTGTTGGTGATCCTTTGCAGGATGCCGTGGCCAAGGCGGTCAAGGCGATTGTTGGTATTTCCGCTGAACAGAAGGCTTTGGAAGCCAAGATGGAGGTCCACAAGACCGTCGTCAAGAAGTATGCTCATGACAATTTCGTGGGTGATTTTACCCGCGATGGGGTGCTTCCTGAGACTCCGATGAAGGTTCAGACTGCTGATGGCGAGGCGGTGACTTACGTTGTTCAGGACCGTAGCAGCCAGTACAAGGTTTCTGAGGAGCAGCAGGAGGCTTTGTGTGAATTGCTCGGTGCGGACGCTGTTCCGGATCTGCTCTACACTGAGTATACGTTCAAGTTCAATCGTCAGATCATGGCGATTCCTGGTGTGCAGGAGGCGATCGACAAGGCTTTGTCGTCTGCTGTCACGAAGCTTGTCAAGGGTGGTGAGTTGACTGAGGAGCAGGGCGATTCTTTGATTGAGGCTGACGAGCGGACTACGTTCCGTCCTGGTACGCTTGATCGTGTGCCTCAGATCGTCGGTAGCGATACGAATCGCGTGCGTCAGTTCATTGAGATTATGGGATCGTGCTGCACTCGCTATGTGAAGGCGTAGCATTCCCTTCGTGTTTTGACCCCGATGCCCCGCTGGCGGTGACGCTGGCGGGGCTTTTCTTATATTCTAAATTCGTTACTGGTGTTATATCATGCAAGAATCGGGTCTCTCAAGCTTTCAATTTGTGCTCGTTAAAGCTCATACCGCTGTACAAGTCTACGAAGGGGCCGGTATTGGTGACATTGTAGCGTCACCAGAGTGGGATCCTGATCCGGATTGTTTTGTTGGATTTAGGTGTAAGTATCCGCCAGCTGATTACCGCAGACAGAAAGGATTGGTGGGTATTCGGAACACGAGTGATGGTTGGTATTATATGAACGGTGGTTATGGCGAACCACCTGCGTCCACATTGTACCGTGGTGAAGACGGGCCTGCTGGTGCTGAGTGGCTTGTTGTTAAGGTTTCTGATGCCGATTTGGTGGATGTCGATTATACGGCCCATATGGATGAAAAAACGAGTGCACAATATAACAAGACGTTCTGCAGTCTAGGCCATGTCTTTTGCAAATTCAGGAGGGGCCAGATTATTTTCAGAGGAGGTTCTGAGGAATTATCACGTTCCGGATTCGCTGATGTAATACCTCTAAGCTCTAAGTGTGCTTATTATTGGGCAAAGGAGGTAGGTAATCGCGATTTAATGCTCACAAGGATGGTAGATGATAAAATGGTGTTGTTCTGGGCAATGGATACGGATCTTTGTGATAATGATACGCGGTTGATGCTGCGTGATCGCATCAATGAGCAATGGGCTGCTAGACTGTGGGGTATTTTCATTGGCGACCGTGAGATCATGAGATCTCGCATAGTCGACCAAGTATGGATTGATTCGTGGAACGCATCGATGACGTTATTTCCGAAGCCTTTGCTTTCTAAGAAGCTGGCGGTTAATAGCATACAAGCCTAATATGAATAATAGTGCCTTGAAGCAGAAAGAATCACAAAAATGAAATTGAAATATCAAGATTGTGACGGTCGCAATTCAGCAAATGATAGAGTTGGAAATCCAAAAGTCATCATCGAGATGACAGTTGATGAAATGATGAAATTTTCTGCGAAAACACATGCAGAAAAAATTGACCAAAGCATCAAAATCTTGAAAAACACCCTCACCGTAATCGAAAATTTGAAGTATGGGGATCGTAATCCCTATATGAAACTTGACGGTGTTGTGCGTTTGGATATTAACATCGATAATCCTTGAACAGTAGTACCACTTGTTGTGTTAGTATTTAGTAAGTTGGATCGGTAGTGAGTTGGGGTTAGTGACCTGTAAAATGATTGCAGCACTCTGCAATCGTAGCTTGCGAGCGGAACACGCTGGTTCGAATCCGGCCCGATCCTTTTGAAGTTAGGAGAGTGTGGCCTAAACCGGAAAGCGGGATGGGTGGCAGGTCAGGTCAGTAATGACCCTTTGGTAGCATCATAGTGCGAAAGGCACAGTATACACCCTGACTTCATTTTTTGGATCGGCGGCGTTGTGGGTACACGCGACCCGTGGCGAGGGCGACTAGGGGCCACACACGGCGATAAAACGAAAGCGAGTTGTACATAGCTTGCGAGCAGGTTCGAATCCTGTCCGGTCCTTTGAGTCACTAGCAATCACGGCAGCGATGCCGTCAAGTGACGCGACGAGACCGATTGCTTATATCGTTGCCAGGGCCGTGACTGACTGTAGCGCGACAGTGGATGCAAGCACGGAGACTGTGACAGCCGGAGAGACGGCGAGGATCGGTGGCAATCCTAAAGATTGCAGGGGTGTTGATCGCGACAACACTACCAGAAGTTCTGCCCATAAGCGACTTGGCAGGAGAATCACCTGCCCGATCCTTTTTTAAGCGAACAGCGGTTATAGAACGTCACAACAGTTACCAGTGGTGAACCCAATAGTTGGGGAACTTCTCCTATTAAGCTCTGCAGAGCCCAACGGTGATGGAAAACACAAAAACTATACGGGCGTAACAGCCGGAGAGACGGCGAGGATCATCGCGTCGTGACGGTAATCACGACAGCACAAGAGGCGTGCGGGATTGTTTGCTGCTAGCGTTAAAGCCCTTTTGCAAACCTTTCGAAGTGAGTGAGAAGCTCACATGGTCCTTTTACTTTTAGGTGTACAATGGAATGCACTGAATACACTGAATACTCATATGTCGTGTTCGATTCAAAAGCGAATGTAATCGCGGTGTACACCGCGAAAGATTATGCATACAGATTAGCACAAAAGCTAGATGGTCATGTGCAGATTTGTGAACTCGATCCGCATATTGGTACAAGTATAGATGGAATACTTAGCTCATGAGCCATATTCCTTTCGGGGCCTTATCCGCCATAATACATCGGCAGGTCGTTTAAATAAGACATGCTGCCCATTTGTCCGGAGTGGGTAGCATATGCAAGCAAGCCAATCAAGCCAGGTTATCCGGTACCCAGGAGGCAAAGGGCTTCACGATAGGGGAGGGGTGATTGGGGCTGTGCAAGTCTTGCCCTGCTTTTATACTGTTTGTTTCATTTCTATATGGAGGAGCGTTATGCTACCGCGTTTATTTGTGATGGTTTTGTGTCTGTCCGGCTTAGTGGCTGGGCAAGAGCTTTCTGCTGACAGGGTCGAGAAGCTTGGCAAGGCCATGCTTGCTGCTACTTTGGACTTTCAGAAAGCAAGGCTTGAGGTTTACAATCAACAAATTCTGGCTTGCGAGGGTGAGATGGCGAAGGCCAATCACCCGCAGTACGGAAACCGCAGAACGGCACCTCAAGTTACCAAGCAGATGAAACAAGAGATTAAGAGATTGGAGGCTCTGCGTGATCTTGTCTACGACGACGCGATACCGCTGCTAGAGGTCAGGACCCTTGCTACTGGCCAAGCTGGTTACTTAGGGTCAGGCGATCTGTTTACGCCGGTCAAGGTTATGCAGGTTCTGCAGGATTCGAGGATTCTTATCTCTTGTGGCAGGGAAACGCTGATTTTAACGGGTGTAAAGACAACCGATGTGACAGATGGAAAGGTCATCGATTTGCCTGGACCGGTTGAGGTTATCGGTACAGAATCCTATAAGACAGTCACCGGTGCTTCAAACACTGTGTTTGTTATTCGGGGAATGCCGAGTCATGAGTGGGAGCAAGTCAGAGAATACTTGAAAAAGAATCTTCCAGGTAAGCCTCTTAAATTGCGTAAGTGGACAGATTTGGCCGGGAAGGTCTTGGTTGAGGCCGAATATGTCTCTCATGATAAGACCGAAGTCACTGTTCGGCTTGCTGATAAGACTGAGCAGAAGCTACCTATCAGTAAGCTAAACAAAATCGATCGCATGTTCATCAAGGACAAGTAGCATGAGGCCTGAGATAAAGGATACTATCCAGCAGGAGATTGATAAGGCTTTTGCTGGATTTTACAATAATCTTCCAGATATGCTACATAAACATCTGGAACAGATTACTCTTGCGATGATGGGCTTTAAGAAGGATTCTTTTAATGGCCTAACGCACATTGATGGATCGAAAGGGTCGATGGTCCATAGTGCCTTGCGGGTAGCTGTACTAAAGTATTTCGAATATGATGTGCAGCCTATTATCGCTGAGGCTGTCAATTCTGAAAGCTTCAAGAAGGTAGTGAAAAAATTAGTTAGAAGTGAGCTAAAGAAGCAGCTATTTGAGATCATCAAATCCAGAGCCACCAGTGAAGTTCGGACTACAATGAAGGCGGAGGTCGATCGATTGATTGGATCGATACAACGGGATTTTACCGAGGGCTTGAAATCGTCTTGCTTTATGTTTCCTGTCGAAGACCCGTCTTCTGCGGTAAGGGTACATGGACGTAACTTGGCCGTCGACACTAACCATGTGCCAAATAGCGATTTTATCGCAAGCCAGGAAAACTTTGGTACTTTTATTGGTTCTGTGTTCTTGAGTCAAATTGCTGAGACTACCGTAAATGAGGCAATTGAAAAGGCCTCCCAAGACCCATTTTAAGGCCATATTCTCCTTGTATCTGATCCTGCCACAACGATATATCGGACGGCAGTTTCTAATAATGGGAGATATAATAATGGCCAACGTCACGATCGGACCAGAATTCTTCAAAAAAGAACTAAACGAGTACGCTGATTGGGTTTGGGCCTTCATCCGCGAGGCTTGCCAGAACTCGATTGACGCTAGAGGCTGCGATCATATCAGGTGGGATATCAGGCACGGTGCTCATGGTGATACCGTTGTTGTTTGGGAGAACAATGGAGCTGTTATGGATGAAGATATCATCCTCAATAAGCTCTTTTCTCTTGGTACATCTGGTAAAAATTTCGAAGGTTCTGTGGGCGGCTTTGGTAAGGCCAAGGTTTTGCTCTACTTTGCTCAAGACAGCTATGTGATCCAGAGTGGCGATCTGCAGGTGTCTGGTGTCGGCGGCACTTATGATCTACAGCGTGTCAATAGCTACCAGCCTGGTACTTGCTCTGTTGTGGTGATTAAGGGCGATCATGTGGAGAATCTTTCTAATGCGGTCAAGAAGTTTGCCGCTTATTGCCAGTGGCGTGGTTCCATTAGTTTGAGGGTCGGTAATGCGGACCCTTCGATTTATCATTGTAACCTTCGCAAAGGTTCCCCTCGTCGTGATCTAAGTTTTGGTAAGGTCTATACGAACAAGTCGTTTAAGAATCGGCTGATTGTTCGTATGGGCGGTATGCCGATGTTCAGCCAGTATGTTGATTATGAGGGTACTGTGCTGATTGAGTTGACCGGTTCGAGTGCTGAGTGCTTGACTGCCAATCGTGATGGCTTGAATTACAAGTTTGGCAGTGAGCTACGATCTTTCGTGGCGGATTTGTCCAATAATAGGCAGAAGGCTTTGAACAGCGGTGGGTCTTATGTTATCTATGAGGGAGACCTCTTGGGTAATACTGAGAAGAATGCTCCTGTCTCTAGCAGCTCGGAAGATGCTCTTTTTGGCCTCTTTGGCGATCAAAGTGCTCAGGCAGCCAAGGGCAGCTTTGAAGCTCCTGAGTGCGACGGAAGGCAAGAGAGCGGTATCCGTGCGGTCGTTAAGGAGCTAGTCGAGGTCGCTATCTCGACAAGATTTGTTCTGCTCAATAGGACAGATTTGAAGATTCCTTCGTGCTACATTCCGCAGAAGGATTTTAGTGATTATTCCTCTAAGCTGTTGAAGGCTTGGGGTAAATTGCTGGTAGAGTTGTACAAGATGGAGAAGATCGATGGATCGTTTTCTGTCGGCTTTGTTTTCAGCGAGCCTGATGACTGTGGTCGCGACACTGAGGCTTCATATGAAGGATCTAAGGATGGGCATGTTTACTTCATTAGTCCTGCCCAATTGGTTAAACAGTCGAGTGGTTCTAGCCGGAGCTTCAAGAAGAGGTTCTTGTTGACGGAGCGTGACCGGTTGCTTTCGATTGCTGTGCATGAGTTTGTGCACGGTGCTTATGGTCTGCATCAGCATAATGAGACTTATGCTGCTGTACTGACCGAGATTTTCGCAAAGGTGATGAAGAATCGTAAGAGATTCAATAAGTGCTTTAGCTGAGTATAGCTCAAAATCTTTTATACGGTGTGATATGGCAAAGTATGTTGATGGTGGTTATCCGCTTTACATCTTGGATGATGGTACAGTATTTCTCTGCGACAAGGGCATGAACCATGTCGATTATTGGGAGGAGACTGTCTGTTTTGCGGCTGCTAGGGCACTAGGTGTATCTGCGTCCGAAATCGCTAATATGCCATACTGTCAAAAGCGGGCCAGGGTTGTTGGTGACAACTTGTATTGTGGTGACAAGCTGTCGAAAGCAGTACTCAAGAAGATTAATAAGCTCGTTGGGCGTGAGCTAGTCTTGAAGTATGATGACCATGAGACTAGGTGTGATATAAGTGTGAGGCACTTGAAGGGTCTTAGAACCCAAGGTCGATAATTACGTATTTTGTGCCGTCGTCTATGATGTTTTGGTCTAGGTCGGATAGGTGTATTCCTATCCTTTCTAGGCCGTGCAGTGCTTTGAATAAGTCTGCTAGTTTGTATTTTTCATCGTCGTTGTTTTTGCCGTATTTTTCTAGCATTTTGTTTTGTGGCGGTGATCCGCCTGCTAGCAGCCAGTCTTTTGCTTTGTCGTAGCTGCCGTTATATGCTAGGGTGAATAGGGCGTTGGTGGCGTATTCTATTGGTTGCCCTACTACTTTTTGCGGCATCATTGCGTATGTTTTTAGTTCTGGTATGTCTTGGTATAGTTTTCCACTTGGCCATGGGTAGAGCTTAACTATATTTGGGCTATTTAGTCTTTGTGCTCTTACTGAGTTTTGTATATCGTCTTTGTGGGCTGTGACCTTGATCAGAAGGTTTTCTTCTGTCGGGTGCTGGTAGATTGTTGCAAATGTTCCTCTTGCGTATTGCTTAAGGGGTTCATTAAATCCTAGCAGTTTGGAGATGTCGGTTTTAGAGGTTTTTTCTCTTTTTGCTACTGCTGTATCGAAGCCTTTGTCCGTCATTGTTTTACGGGTTGCTTCTGCTATGGCTGCTAGTTTCATTTGGACGTTTCCAGGGAGGAAATTGCGTATGTGTTATGCTTGATTGATAGCATCTTGATACATCTCGTAGATCAAATCGGCTGGCTTTTGGCCAAAAGCTCCTACGGCGAAACCGGCTTGGTTTACTCCGCCTCTAACGAAATCGTTATGCTCGGTGAGAGTATCTAGGATTTCTCCTATGAATTGTGCATTGTAGACATTAAATTTCAAGGGTTTAGGTGCTGTTGGAGGTGCTGCTGGAGGTGCTGCTGGAGGTGCTGCTGGAGGTGCTGCTGGAGGTGCTGCTGGAGGTGCTGCTGGAGGTGCTGCTGGAGGTACTGCTGGAGGTGCTGCTGGAGGTGCTGCTGGAGTTGGGGATGGTTGGGCTGCCGGAGGTGCTCCTGGTGGAGCCGCTGGTGGGGTCGCTGGAGCTGGCTTCTTTGTGGCTGGGGCCGGGGCTGGGGCTGGGGCCTTTGTAGCTGCAGGTGTGGTTGTAGTCTGCGATGATGCTTGTGATTGGCTTTGAGTCGATGGTGTAGTTGTGGCTTGCGAAGACTGGGTAGAACTTCTCCCTCTTCTACCGTTGCGATTTCTGCTACTCCTATTGCTTCCACCACTACCTGCGGTGGCTCCAGTGCCTATTTCCAGGATCTTAGCTGCTATGGGTCCTGCGATAGCGAGTCCTGCTGTTATGTTTCGGACAAACCAGGCTCCTAGTTTTTCGAACATGTCAACAAATGAGGATATTATCCCCTCTTCGAGTCTACCACCTAAGCTGCTGTAATTTTCTTGCGTGTTTTTGATACTGGCTAGGACTGTCCTATCGCAAGTACGCTTCCAACTCTTTTCTAGTCCGACACCTGCATGAGGATATGTTTCATCGAAGGTTTTAATAACTTCTGGTTTGAGTAATAGGGCCTTTTGTAGAGCCACTAGTGCCGCTTTGCCTTGAGGTGTTTCGAGCGGATCCCATGGTTGAGATGTACCGCTTGAAAAATCACTGCTTGCTATTTTCAAGCATACTCTATACAATTCCTTTGAATCGGCAACTATCTGACCTAAGCCTGTGTTGTCGATTTTGCTGATCGCTAGTCGGTGTACCTTATCCATATCCTCTTGCATTTGCTTGAGTTTTTGGATCTGGTCGTCTGTTAGCTGCTGTGGAGCGGCTGGACTTGCTGATGGCTGATCTGTTGTTTCGTCTTCTGCGATGTTGTACAATTTCATATTAATATCCTTCAGAGGTATTTTTGGTCGATATTCCTGATTCTAGGCCTGTTGCCACAATATATCACAGGGTTCGATTCTTCCTTTAGCACAGGTGAATTATGGTTGATCAAATTATCGCTGGCACTAACGTGCAGCCAAGGCCGTACCAACGGCGGATCGTCGGCAAAGTCCTCGATATGTACGGGGGCAATCACATCAACAAGGACGGGCATCAAGAGAATGCTGCTAAGTCCATCATCATCGTCAGCCCTACGGGTAGTGGCAAGACCGTCATGGGCCTGCTGGCTGCTAAGGGCTGGCAAGCGATGAATCCAGATATCCACGTGGCTTGGATCGCGATGCGACGCAATCTGCTCAAGCAAGCCGAGTCTGAGAACATCAGCAAAGGCATCAATGTTCAGAATATCCACTTCGTGTCCATGTTCGATAGCGAGCCTGAATCCTTGATTCAAGCCAAGCGTGACGGCAAGCAGATTCTTCTGGTGATCGATGAAGCCCAGCACGACGCTGCGTCGTCCATGACGCACCTTCACACGATCATCGATCCTTCTTGGATTCTCGGCTTGACTGCGACACCTTTTAGGACCGATAAGGTCAAGCTGGTCTTCGACAAAGTGATCCAAGACGCTGGCATCCACGCCTTGATCCAAGACGGGTTCCTGAGTCGCTACGATCACTACACGATCCCAGACTGGCATCCGGAGACGGTGGCGAAGCACTACTCGATCGAGCCTGACCGTTGGGGCAAGTCGATTTTCTACTTCAAGAATCTCACGCTGTGCATGCAGATGCAGACTGAGCTTGCCAAGTATGGACACTTCGCAGAAGTCGTGACCGGCGACAGCGATTGGGAAGACCAGCTTGACCGATTCAGAGACGGTGAGGTAAAGCTCCTTATCAACTGCATGAAGCTCACTGAGGGTTTCGACGAGCCTAGCCTGCACACGGCTTGGGTCCGTGATTCTGGCAAGGGCTGTACGATGCAGATGGGTGGTCGGGCTTTCCGATTGTACAACAGCTTGCCTGTCAAGAACGTTGTGCAGTCCAAGAATACTCGGTGGCCTTTCATCAAGACTGCGATGCCTGAGCTACAGTATCTCTGGCAGGAAGATTCTTGGGTTTCTCTGAAGGTTAATCCGTTTACTAACGTGATTAATGACAATGCGAGAATGGCGATTGCTCAGTCGACGACGAAGATGCCCGCATTCATCACTCAGCGACAGCGAAAGGTTCGTCCTATTCGCTTCTAATTCCTGTGCTAGCCGGACCGCTTGCTGACTATTTGGTAGGCGGTCCGGTTTTTTCAGTTTTTGATATATATTAATATCGGGGATGTATTGCAGGTAGTACCCGATATTCTTTGCCGGATTGGACCTGCCACAGTATAGTATCGGGGATCAGACGATCCAATTTTCCACACTCTTTTTCGGGAGCTTTGACTATGGTTGCACCTGCTTTTGATTACGATTTTGTTACTATCCGCGATTTGGACGTTAAGTCCAGCATCAACGAGAAGACCGGCAGAAGGGTTGTTGAGGCCGTTGCCGTTAACGGTGAGCGGCTCGACCCATCGAACCGGTTCTGGAACAGCCTGTTCGCTCGTTACGGGATCAACAGTGCCTTCTTTAAGTATTACGAATACGAAGAGGTCTTCTCTCGGATTTCCGAGGTTGAGGCCAACGATCGGCTTCGGATTTGCGTTGAGCGTCAGTCAGACGGCAAAGGTCGTCTGCTGGCGGTCAGCAATCCGGCCAAGCCTCTCGTGGCTTACAATGAGCTGCAAGGCCTTCTTGATAGCAACGAGTCGAAGTTCTCATACCATGATGGTATCGTCGAGAGCACGCACGAGCCTCGCGTTGGTGGACACATGTTCGCGATCAAGGGCGACCAGTTCCAGAACCGATTCGTGATGTGCACGCCGATCGACGGTTACGGTGCTCCTAACGTCTACTTGAGCCTTCTCCGCATGATCTGCACCAACGGTGTGATCGGATACAGCAAGGTCTTCAAGTCGGCCATCAGCCTTGGCAAGGCCTCCGACAACGTTGTGCCTGCTTTGGAGCGAGTGATCGATGGTTTCGGCTCCGACGAGGGCTACGCTGCGATCCGCGAGAGGGTTGAGGCTTCGATGCAATCGTGGGCATCTGTTCACGAAGCATTGTCGCTCCACCAAGTCTTGCATAAGGGCATCTTCGATAAGACCGTCCACAGTGTTTCGAAGCAGTCCATGACTGACGGTACGTCGCTCAAGATGTGGTACGACAACCGCATCGATGAGCGAGCCGGTTGGGAAGGGGTCGAAGCTCGATCGCCAATGTTTGACGCATTTGAAGCCATGACCGGCAACATCATGCGGACTTACGGCGTGGCGAACGTTGATGCCTTCTCTCCGAAGAAGCAACGGACCTTGCCAGTGCGTTGCACAGTTTATGATCTGATCAACTTCGCTACGGAAGTTGCGTCGCACCATGCTGAGGCTGAGGGTGCACGCAAGATCCAAGCGTGGGTTGGTGATTGCTTGGCCAACGAGTACGACATGGAAGGCACCCGCGACAAGATCACGGATTTCAAGGACTTCCACCTTGCTCCTGGTGTCGGCAGTACGACTCATGAAGCTGCAATGGCTTCCTAGTTTTGGTCCCTTTTGCGGGGTGATCTTCTCGATCACCCCGCTTTTTCATGGAGGATATCATGGTTAGATTGGTTTTGGCTTTGGTTCTTTTTACCGGTTGTGCTTCTAGTAATAGCTTGGAGCGTAAACGATCTGCCGTGAAGGTAGAAGTTATACCGGAATTTTGTGGTCCTGTCTTCTTGTTTGAGGGCAGTTCCGATAGCTACTGCATTAAGTAACTAATTATGGGTAATCTGCTCTACAGAGCAGATTTTCCTTTTTGCCTCTGTAGCTCAGGTGGATAGAGCAGCAGATTTCTAATCTGCTGGTCGTAGGTTCGATTCCTACCAGAGGTGCTTCGAGTTCGTCTTCAATATGTTCGTTGCCACAAGAAAAGGCGGGGGAAACCTCGCCTTTTCGCTTATAATGGGAGATAGTGATGACCAGTGATGGATGGGAGAAATTCAATACCTTCTGCGAAGAGGCGAAGGTTGCAATAGGGCAAGGTTTGAAGCCTATGAACTTCGTTCGCGATGGCCAGGTCACGACAGTTCTCCATCCTAGCTTACTTACTGGTATTTTGAGCGGTGATTCCGCTTTCAATTCTGCTTTTCT